>Ga0105240_10002749_pt1 | contig 27820 bp, 29 predicted proteins | sample KBSC54metaG_FD_80426 | JGI IMG/M metagenome (GOLD analysis project Ga0105240, IMG submission 80426) | Corn rhizosphere microbial communities from Kellogg Biological Station, Michigan, USA - KBS C5-4 metaG | ecosystem: Host-associated > Plants > Roots > Rhizosphere > Soil | place: Michigan, USA... | reverse complement strand
CCTGAAACGGAGGTAGTTCCCCTGGCGGACTCTCCAACTTCCGGACACCTCCTTCAGCAAAGACATAGAGATTTCCGCGCCCCGCGGCAAATAGCATGCCGCCGTCGCCAGTCTCCCCGATGGCGGCGATCGGAAACGGCAATTCCTTAGCCAAGAATGGGACCTGAATGAACCGTCCGCCCTGAAAGACCGCAGGACCTTTCTCCGTGCCTACCCACAGGTTCCCGGCGTGATCGCGAAACATAGAACGGATGCGATTCGAAGGCAGGCCCTGCGCAGTGGTGTAAATTTCCTTCACTTGACCGTCTTCTAAATGGACCGCGCCCTGACTAGTTCCCGCCCAAAGATCGCCGTTAGCATCATCAGCGAGGACGGTGATGCGGGCCCTGGGAAAGTCCGTCAGCGGGGTGAAGGATCTACCGTTAAAGCGGCTGAGTACACCATCGAGCGAACCAGCCCAAAGATTACGGTGCTGATCCTCAAAAAGCGGTCCCATGTTGTCGTCGGGTAGCCCCTCGCTTCTGTCATACCGTGTGGCGGCGCCATCCAGGAACTGGTTAAGGCCGTTTTTGGTGGCCACCCACAAACTGCCCTCGTGGTCCTCATAAACTCCATAAACGGTATTTTGTGAGAGCCCATCCCGGTATCCGTAGCTGTCGATTGAGCCATTCCGTACCCGGCTGAATCCGTTGCGCGTGCCCACCCAGACCGCGCCATCCTGGCCCTGCGCCAACGCAAGAATCAGGTCGTCGGCCAAGCCATCTCGAACCGTGTAAAGTTTCTCGACTCCGGCGTTGTAGCGGACCAGACCCTTCCCTGTGCCAATCCAAACGCCATCTTCCCTGCATACCAAGGCACGCATTTCGAGGTTGCCGCTCACCGATTTGAGTGTCACCCGCGAGAACTGCGAACCATCCCACGACGCCAATACATCGCCGCCGGCAATCCAAATCTTCCCGTCGTTGGCGCGGCAGCCAACTACCGGCCGGTTGACGATTTGCCGGGGCGACTCGTGAATTTCGAATTTGTCTTTCCCGCGGTCTTGGTAGATATGAACGATCCCGGTGGGCGTGCAGGCCCACATGTCATCACCCGCGCCCCGCACCAGACACGAAAACTCCCGGGCGGGCAGCCCATCCTCTTCAGTGATTAGCTTCGCGTTACTGCCGGTGATGCGGATCAAACGGAAGCCGTTGGTGGTCATCCACAGGCGGCCGGCATTGTCTTCGAGCATGGAGCGCGCCCACACTTCGTCCAATGATTTCGCTTGCAGAGCCCGCACGGGCTGAAATTCCAGTCCATCGAAACGCACCACTCCACTCTGTGTTCCTACCCACAGATATCCATCGCGGGTTTGCGTGACCGTGTAAATGGAAGCTTGTGACAAGCCCGCCTGGGTTTGCCAGGTGCGATGCAGGTACTGTGTCAGCTTGTGATTTGGATCGAGCCCGCGCGCCGTGCTTCCGCAGCATAGCGCCAACACCAGCCAGGCACCTAACGGTGCGACCGAGTATATGGCTTTGAGAATCCGCTTGGCCATAGGCCCGAACCTTCCCAACTATTATTGTCGCGCAGGACGCGCTCGGGAGGTGACGCCAGCCTTCCGGGCCGCAGCCTACGCTTAGGCTGTCGCGGGTCCGCGTTGACGCACTCTCTTAATGCAATAACAGGGCCGTAGCGGCAATCGCCGCGCCTAACAATCCACTCCCGATCGAAGCAAGCCACATCGGCCGCCGCTTGGTGAGGATAGCCAAGGAAGCCAGCACGATAGCAATCTCGAGAAACACCTCGCCCATGTGCGCGCGCAACGCTCGTGCACCGTGAATGTGACTCTCTTCCTCCAGTTTCTTGGCTTCCGCCTGGATTTCACTTCTCTCTTTGTCATAGCGTTCCATGTTGGCGGCGTATTTATTGATCGCTGCCGGCCCTGCGGAAAGTGCGGCCATCATGTCCCGGGCGATATCCGATTCGTAGCGCCGGATGTCTTTGGCCTGATAAAACGACCACTGATCGGACGCCTTCTGCTGGTTCAGCAACTCCTCCGTAACCAGTATCTGTCCCGCCACCGACACGATCGCCATCACCGCCGCTATCACCGCCATGGTGAGGGCCACTTTGCGGTCAAACGGCTCTTTTGCGTGTTCGGCGTGCTCCTGCAGCTCTTCTTCAACAGACATAGGGATGGCTCCGCGTTCGCTATCTTAATACCGTTCCGCGTCATTGGTGGGGGCGAGGGGATTCGGCGGCGCCGTCACTCCGTTTACGGTGGCTCCGCCGTAGCCAAATCCCAAAGCATTGCGCACAAAGTCGTAAGGGAAATTTAACTTCGGCCGCGAGACTTCCTCGAGGGCTTTCAAATGCTCTGGCGCCAGGCTAACTTCGAGCGCGCCCAGGTTGTCGTCGAGTTGCTCCACGGTTCTCGCCCCAATGATCGTGGATGTCACCGCGGGTTGCGACTGCACCCACGCCAGCGCCGCACGAGCCGGCGTGGTTCCCAGCTTTTTCGCCACTTCTAGCAGCACGTCCACCACTCGAAATGCTTCTTCGGTGAACGCGCGGCTCACGAAGGCACCGCGCGTCGGCTTCGCACTGGCAGCATTTTGACGCGTGTACTTCCCGGTGAGCATTCCCGACATCAGCGGAGACCACGGGGTGATCCCCAACCCCAATTCGCCCGCTGCCGGAACCAACTCGCCTTCAATGGTGCGCTCTAATAGCGAATATTCCAGTTGCAGAGCAATCAGCGGGGTCCAGCCTCGCATTGTCGCGGTTACCTGCGCCTGCGCTACCTTCCAGGCCGGCGTGTCGGAGAACCCGATGTAGCGCACCTTCCCTGTCCGCACCAGATCGTCCAGCGCCCGCATGGTTTCCTCAATGGGTGTAAACCGGTCCCAACAATGCATCCAGTAGAGATCGATGTAATCGGTCTGCAAGCGACGCAGCGATTGCTCGCACGCCGCCGTCAGCGACTTACGGCTGGCCCCGCCGCCATTCGGATCACCCGAGTACATGTTGCCGAAAAACTTGGTCGCAATCACCACGCGATCCCGGCGCGATGGGGTTCGGCCGATATGATCGCCAATGATTTTTTCCGAGTGCCCCTTGGTATACACGTTGGCGGTGTCGATGAAATTGCCGCCGCGTTCCAGATACCGGTCCAGCACTTGCTTCGATTCCGCTTCGCCCGAGCCGAAACTCCAGTCCTCGCCAAACGTCATGGCTCCAAGACAGAAAGGGCTGACGCGCAGCCCGCTGTTTCCGAGGGAGAGATAATGATTAAGTGGCATACGATCTGTCTGCTACCACCTTACAGGAATCGGCGCTAGCGAGTAACGCGGTTTTTATAACCGCTACAAATTGTTACAATAACAAGTTTGTATCACAGTCCTGCTGCAGCGGAGGCTAAGTGAGACCTACCAATACGGACGACCCGAAGTATTATCACAAGGTCGTCGATTGCCAGTGGGCCTGTCCGGCGCACACTAATGTCCCGGAATACATCCGGTTGATCGCGCAAGGCCGTTATACCGATGCTTACATGCTGAACCGGGAGTCCAATGTATTCCCGGGCATTCTGGGCCGCACCTGCGACCGCCCTTGTGAGCCCGCCTGCCGCCGCACCCGTCTGGACGGCAAGCCGGTAGCGATCTGCCGCCTGAAGCGCGTTGCAGCCGACCAGAAGGGTGATATCGACCACCTGCTGCCGCGTGCTCCCGAGCGGAAAAATGGCAAGCGGGTAGCCTGCGTAGGAGCGGGGCCGGCCTCTCTCACCGTCGCCAACGACCTGATGCCGCTAGGCTACGAAGTCACCATCTTCGAGAAGTACGACAAACCCGGCGGATTGATGCGGACCAACATCCCGTCGTTCCGGCTGCCGGAGAGCGTATTGCAATTCGAAACCGATGCGATTCTCGACATGGGTGTCGACATCCGCTATAACTCGCCTGTAAACAGCATGAAAGACTTGCTGGGCCAGGGCTTCGACGCGATTTTCATCGGCAGCGGAGCGCCCCGCGGCAAGGATCTTGAAATCCCCGGACGCCACGACACTGATCGCATTCATATCGGCATCGATTGGCTCGAATCCATCACCTTCGGTCACATCGATTCGATCGGCGAAAAGGTTTTGATCATTGGCGTCGGAAATACCGCCATGGATTGCTGCCGCTCATCGCGTCGTCTGGGGGGCAAGGACATCAAGGTAATGGCGCGGCGGCCTCGCGGTTATTTCAAAGCGTCTCCCTGGGAACTCGAAGACGCTGAGGAAGAGGGCATTGAAATTGTGATCAATCACTCTCCCAAGCGCTTCGTGATTGAAAACGGCGTCCTCAAAGGTATGGAGTTCGAACGTCTCGAATGGGATGCGACCGCCGGAAAGTCCCGCGTGATCGACACCATTTTCCTTCCCGCCGACGATGTCATCCTTGCCATCGGCCAGGAAAACTCCTTCCCCTGGATCGAGCGCGACCTCGGCATCGAATTCGATAAATGGCAGATGCCCGTGGTCAATGAGAAGACCATGCAGTGCTCGCGCCCCGGAGTCTTCTTCGGCGGTGACGCGGCCTGGGGACCGAAAAACATTATCTGGGCCGTGGCCCATGGGCACGAGGCGGCGATCTCGATGCACGCGCACTGCCACGGAGATTCCGTGACCGAACGCCCGCCGGATCACATGAACCTCATCAGCCAAAAGATGGGGATCAGCGAGTGGAGCTATCACAACGACTACAACCCCGCGTCGCGCCAGAAAATGAAGCACGTGGATCTGGTGCATCGCTTCGAGCAGTTAAACGTCGAAGTCGAGCTGGGTTTTAACGCCGAGCAGACCGCGCGCGAAGTGCAACGCTGCCTCAACTGCGATGTTGAAACCGTATTCACCGCCGCCAAATGCATCGAGTGCGACGCCTGCGTCGACATCTGCCCCCTGCTCTGTCTTACCATTACGCGCGACGGCGAAGAAGCCGAAATTCGCGAGCGGCTCTCGACGCCCGCCGTCAATCCCGATCAGGCCCTGTATGCTTCAGCGCCGCTGCCCCAAACCGGCCGCCTGATGCTCAAGGACGAAGATCTTTGTGTTCACTGCGGCCTGTGCGCCGAACGCTGCCCCACCGCGGCCTGGGACATGCAAAAGTTCGACCTCCAGATTGCTTACGCCGGAAGTGCGTCCGCCGAGCCCGCGTTGTCGCACGCATGATAATAGGAATAGAAATAAGGAAAGAAAAGTGCATCAGCTCCTACGCACCCGTGTGAACGACTTCGCCATGAAGCTGGCGAATGTAAACGGAACCGGATCGGCCAGCGCCAATAGCCTGCTCATGCAAGCCATCTTCCGCATGGGGATTCCGGTCTCCGGCAAAAATCTTTTCCCCTCGAACATCCAAGGCTTGCCTACCTGGTACGAAATCCGCGTCAACAAGGACGGCTACACCGCTCGCGCGCTCGATTACGATCTGATGATCGCCATGAACTCGCAGACTTACGCCCAGGATGTAGCCGAGGTGCGTGAGGGCGGCTATTTGCTTCACGATTCCACCTGGCCGCTCGATCCCAAACTCTTTCGTGAGGACGTGAACTATCTAAACGTCCCTTTTTCGAAGATGTGCAACGAGACTTTCAAGGACGCGCGCGAGCGGATTCTTATGAAGAACATCGCCTACGCGGGCACGCTGGTGGCACTTCTCGATGTGGACATGGCCGTCGTCGAACAGCTTCTTGATGAGAAGTTTTCCGCCAAGAAGGCCATGCGCGAGTCGAATTCCAAAGCGCTGCGCCTGGGCTACGATTACGCCAAGGAGCATCTCCCATGCCCGTTGCCCTTCCATCTGGAAAAGATGAATGCCAACGACGACAAGATTCTGATCGACGGCAATACCGCCGTCGCGCTGGGTTGTGTTTATGCCGGCGCCACCGTCGCAGCGTGGTATCCCATTACACCCTCCACTTCCTGCATGGACGCCTTCAAGGAATTTTGCGAGAAGTATCGCAAGGATCCCGAAACGGGCAATAACAACTTTTGTATTCTGCAAGCCGAAGATGAATTGGGCGCCATCGGGATGGTCATCGGAGCGTCCTGGAACGGCGCTCGAGCTTTTACGTCAACTTCCGGCCCCGGCATTTCGCTCATGAATGAGCTGCTGGGCCTGGCGTACTATGCCGAGATCCCGGCTGTGATCGTCGACGTGCAGAGGGTGGGCCCTTCTACCGGCATGCCTACGCGCACTCAGCAGGGCGACGTGATGGAAGCCGCCTACGCCTCGCATGGCGATACCAAACATATACTGCTGTTTCCTTCGAATCCGGCCGAATGCTTCGAGTTCGCTCCTAAAGCTTTTGATCTGGCGGAGCGCTTTCAGACTCCCGTATTTCTGATGTCGGATCTGGATATCGGTATGAATGACTGGGTGGTGCCCCGTCTCACTTGGGACGGGAGTTACGTGCCCGATCGCGGCCGCGTCTTGAATGCGGAACAAGTCAGCCAGATTGCCAAATTCCAGCGCTATTATCCCGAAGACGAAAACTTTGTGGCGGCGCGGACGCTTCCCGGCGTTCACGCCAAAGGCGCCTTCTTCACTCGCGGGTCGGGTCATAACAAATACGGCGGCTATACCGAGACGCCTGCCGAATATCAAGAGGTGGTTGACCGCCTCCTCAAGAAACACCAGGCCGCCGCCAAATACGTGCCTGCGCCGGTAATTATCAAACAGTCCGGGGCGCGCATCGGTATCATCACCATAGGCGGCTGCGACCCCGCCGTCCGCGAAGCCGTCGATTTGCTGGCCGCACGCGGCGTTGCGGCCGACTACATGCGTATTCGTGGCTTCCCCTTCAGCGATACCGTCGAAGAATTCATAATGCACCACAACTTCTGTTTTGTCGTGGAGCAGAATCGGGATGCCCAGTTGCGCTCACTGCTGGTGCTCGAAACCTCGGTGCCCAAAGACCGTCTGCGTTCGGTTCTCAGCTACGGTGGCTTCCCGCTGAGCGCCCGTCACGTAATTGAGCCCATCCTGAGTCAGGTGCCGCCCGAATTACAGAGTATTCCGCCAAAAGTCGATGCGAGTTCGAGAACCGTTGTTTCCGATTCCTGGGAGTAATCCACCATGCCGTCGATTGCCAAACCTGTTGCCGTCCACCCCAGCCTGCATCGCAATGCGATCGGCTTGAACCTTCGCGATTACGAAGGCGCCATGTCCACGCTCTGCGCCGGCTGCGGCCATGATTCGATCACCGCTGCCATCACCCGCGCCGTATGGGAGCTGTCGATTGAGCCGCATATGATCGCGAAACTCAGCGGTATCGGCTGCTCTTCGAAAACGCCAACCTATTTCGTCAGCGGCGCACACGGCTTTAACTCGGCCCACGGCCGCATGGCCGCCATCGCCACCGGAGCCAGCGCCGCCAACCGCGAACTTACTTATATCGGCATCTCCGGCGATGGAGACTCGCTGTCTATCGGCTTGGGTCACTTATGTCATGCCATCCGCCGCAATGTGAATATGCTGTACGTGATCGAGAACAACGGCGTTTATGGCCTGACCAAGGGGCAGTTCTCGGCCTCGGCTGACGTGGGATCGAAAAGTAAGCGCGGCGAAGCCAACCGCATGGCGCCGATTGACCCCGCGATGCTCGCGCTCAGCATCGGAGCTACCTTCGTGGCCCGCAGTTTTTCGGGTGACAAGGAGCAACTGGTTCCGATCCTAAAGGCCGGCATCGCCCATCATGGATTCGCCCTGATAGACGTCATTTCGCCGTGCGTCACTTTTAACGATCACAACGGTTCTACGAAAAGCTACCTGTATACTCGGAAGCACATGCAAAAAATTACGGAGGCCGATTTCGTTCCGCCGGCTTCCGAGATTCTGGCTAACATCGGGCCAAGCGGGACCACCACCGTCACCATGCACGACGGTAGCGTGGTGCGCTTCACAGCCATTCCGCCGGATTATGATCCCACCAACCGCCAGCAGGTTCTCAATTATCTGCAGCAAAATCACGACTCTATCGCGACGGGCTTGCTTTACGTCGACGAAAGCGTCGCCGACCTTCACGAAATGAACCGCACCCCAGCGATGTCGCTCGCGCGAGTGCCACAAGAGAAGCTCTGCCCTGGCACAGCGGCACTCAACGAACTGCAAGAAGATTTCCGTTAGGAGGATAGTAGACTCTTGGGCCTGTCGATTGGTGTTTTAAAGGAAACTTTGCCTGGCGAGCGGCGCGTGGCGATCACTCCCAAAGTGATCGATGTTCTGACCAAGGCGGGGGCGGAAGTGTTGATCGAAACGGAGGCCGGCCTAGAGTCGGGCTATCCGGATGAGGATTACACGGCGAAGGGCGCCAAGATCGCGCCTGACGCCGCCGCCGTCGCGGAAGGTTCGCAAATCCTGCTGACGGTGCGCGTTCCCGCGCCCGGCGGCCTCATCAAGAAGGGCCAGATTGTCATCGGACTTGCCGATCCGCTCGGTGATCCGCAATTGGCGGCGCAATACGCCCAAGCCGGGGCGACGTTGTTTTCTCTGGAATTGGTCCCACGCATTACGCGCGCGCAGAGCATGGACGTACTTTCATCCATGGCCTCGATCGCCGGCTATAAAGCCGTGCTCCTGGCGGCCAGCGCATTGCCACGCCTGTTTCCGATGATGTCGACCGCGGCCGGTACCGTTCCTCCTGCGCGCGTGTTAGTCATCGGCGCCGGAGTTGCCGGCCTGCAAGCCATCGCCACGGCGCGTCGACTGGGTGCGATAGTTAGCGGGTACGATGTTCGCGCGGCCGTGAAAGAGCAGATCGAAAGCCTGGGCGCGAAGTTCGTCAGTATTACACTTGGAGCCAGCGGCGAAGGCCAGGGCGGCTACGCTCGCGCCCTTACCGAAGATGAGATTCGCAGCCAGCGCGAGCAAATGGCCGCGGTCCTCAAAGAACAGGACGTGGTGATCACTACGGCGGCGGTGCCCGGCAGAAAAGCCCCCATCCTGGTGACGCGCGAAATGGTCCATGTCATGAGTCGCGGCTCTGTCGTCCTCGATCTGGCGGCAGAGCGTGGCGGCAACTGTGAGCTGACGTGTCCGGGCGAGACTATCGTCGACCACGGCGTCACCATCATCGGCCCAATCAATCTGCCTGCTACGGTGCCCAATCATTCCAGCCAGATGTACGGACGTAACATCGTCACCTTCCTGAAGAACATGATGACCAAAGAAGGCGCGTTGAATATCGACCTTAACGACGAGATCACGCGTGACAGCCTGGTGGTCCGCGATGGAACAATCGCGAATTCCCGAGTACAGGAATTATTGGGTGCCGCGTTGCAGCCCAATTCCTGAGCCCACCCGGAAACCCTACCTTGAGAGATAACTATGAGCAATGAGCTTGAGATAAGTCTATACGTGCTGGTGCTGGCAGTCCCCTTGGGCCTCGAACTGGTGCGCCGCGTGTCGCCGCTGTTGCACACGCCCCTGATGTCGCTGACCAATGCGATTTCGGCGATTTCGGTGGTCGGAGCGATTCTGGTCTCCGGCACCGGTACGGTCCCGCTACTCAGCAAAGTGCTGGGCACCATCGCCGTGATGTTCGCCACTATTAACATCGTCGCCGGGTTTCTGATCACCGACCGCATGCTGAAAATGTTTAAGAAGAAGGAGACGCCGGGCAAATGAACGACTCCTTCTGGCAGGCGGCATACGTCATTGCCGCGCTGTGCGTGGTTTATTCCATAAAATGGCTGAGCTCCCCCGTCACCGCGCGCCGTGGCGTCCGCGTGGGCGAGTTCGGAATGTTGCTCGCGGTGATTGGCACCTTACTGCGGCACGAGGTGATGAGCTATCAGTGGATCTTTGTGGCGTTCGTGGCCGGCGCCGCGGTCGGCGCTCCGCTGGCTTATTTAATGCCGATGACCTCGGTCCCTCAGTTGACCGCGTTATCGCATGCCTTCGGCGCCTTGGCGGCCGCGCTGGTCGGCTCGGCGGAGTATTACAAGGATGTCGCCGCCGGAGACCCCACTACCGGCGCAAAGATGGCCGCGATCGTGATTGAAAGTCTGCTGGGTTATCTCACCACCACCGCCAGCGTTATGGCGTTCGGGAAATTGCAGGAGATCGTGCCCACGCGGCCCATGACTTATAAGGGCCAGAACTTCGTCAATCTGATTCTGTTTGCCTTCGCGGCGGTTCTGGGTGTCTGGATGATCGCGACTCCCACGCCTGGTTGGGTGTTTCCGACATTCACGGGCTTGTCGCTCGTATTCGGAGTCCTGCTCATCATGCCCATCGGTGGCGGCGACATGCCTACAGTGATTGCGCTCTTAAACTCTTACGCAGGTGCGGCCTGCGCCGCTATGGGATTCGCCTTGGGCAACCGTCTGTTAATCATCGCGGGCGCACTGAACGCGTCTTCCGGTTTCATTCTCTCGGTGATCATGTGCAAAGCCATGAACCGCTCTTTCACGAATGTGCTGTTTGGCGCATTCGGGCAAGCCACCGGAGGTAGCGCGGTGCAGGCTTCCACCAAACCAGTACGCTCGGCGACGGCGGAAGACGCGGCGTCGATTCTTGAAAGCGCCCGCCGTGTGATTGTGGTTCCTGGATACGGTATGGCCGTCGCCCAGGCGCAGCACAAGCTTCGCGAGCTCAGCGACAGTCTGACCAAGCGCGGCGTGCAAGTAGACTTCGCTATTCACCCCGTCGCGGGCCGCATGCCGGGACATATGAACGTGCTTCTCGCGGAGGCCGATATCCCTTACGACAAGATGCATGAGATGGAAGACATCAATCCGGATTTCGCGGAAGCTGATGTCGCGCTGGTAATTGGAGCCAACGACGTCGTCAATCCCGCGGCGCGCCATGACAAGAACAGCCCGATCTACGGCATGCCAATCCTCGATGTCGACAAAGCCCAAACCGTCATGGTGATCAAGCGCAGTATGAACCCGGGATTTGCGGGTATCGACAACGAACTCTACTATGAGGACAAAACGCTGATGCTCTTCGGTGACGCGAAAACATTCCTGGGCGAGATTGTAAAGGCGCTCAACGCGAACAAATAGCGGGCGATTACGGTTCGCGCAGCTTCTTCGCGGCCTCTGCATAGGGCTTCGCGCCCGGAATCGCTTCATTCCAGTGCGGAGCCTCCACCGCTTGCGCCAGTCGCAGCACTGCCATGCCGACGGCTTGATCCACTTTGGCCATATTATCGTAATCGATCTTCTGCCACTCATCACCGACGGCATGATAGTCCGGAAACTCATAAGTGACACTCATGGTATGCGCCGGAATCCCGGCCTTGGCAAGGGGTCCGTTGTCGCTGCGATTGAAATACGCGTCGCTAGCTTCTGCGTTCTTTGATACAGTAACTCCTACGCGCCGCGCGGCGTCGACTAGAATCGGCGTCATATCGGTGAAATCGAATCCCGTGACGTTCGCGCTATTCAAGTGCGGACCTTCCGGAGCGTCTGTCCGCCCCATCTGTTCCAAATTCAACTGACCAATGGTTTGGGCTAGGGGCACCAAAGGATGCGCCGCATAGTAGCGCGACCCGCGCAATCCCTTCTCCTCGCCGCAAAACAGAATAAACAGGATGCTACGCTTCGTGCGCGGATGGAGCGAAGCCAAAGCGTTGGCCACTTCCAACACCGACGCCGTCCCGCTCGCGTCGTCGTTGGCTCCATTGAAAATCCGATCCTCGCCGGTCTGCGCCATCCCGATGTGATCGTAATGCGAGCTCAATATGACGTAGGTGTCTTTGAGCTTCGGGTCTGATCCTCGCAGAATTCCGGCAACGTTGCGGGATTTCGGCGAATCCGCATCTTCGGGCCGCAGCACTACATTCTGAAAGTAACCATCATCGCCCGCCGGTTCTAATCCCAAACGTCGGAATTGCGATGCGATATATTCTCCTGCGATATCCAGCCCTCGCGACGGCGTGTCCCGGCCCTCCAGTAAATCGGAAGCCAGAAACGAAACGTCCCCGCGCAGTGAGTTCGCCGTGATGTGGCCGGCGACAATGCGCATTTCTGGAGTGAGACCGGCCGGTTCAGCAGCGGTTGCGTGGGCGTGAAGCGGATGCCGCGTACTTCGCGGGGCCTGCGCCCACACTACCGTTATAAACACCACGCCTAACGCGGCGGCGCGCAGCGCATTGCTATCCATCGTTGAATTCTTCCAGCCACGCCATTTGAATGGCCTCGAGCTTCGATTCGTTCGATTTCTTCGGATCGTCATCGAAGCCGTCGAGCTCGGTGATCCACTTATGCAGGTCCGTGAAGCGGATGAAGGATGGGTCCTGCTCCGGATATTTATCGCGCAGCGCCAGCGCAATATCTTCGATGTCGGTCCAATTCAGATTAGGCATGGAATCCTCCCCTCAAATCTTGGTCCCCTTCAGGGCACCGCGCACGGCGGTATTCATCATATTTTCGGCCAGCGTATGCGTCGAAGTGTTCAGCTGGTCGATCTTCTCGCGGATCAGTAGATGATCGCTCTGGTTATAGACCGTGAGCAAGTCCTGGACATCGCGGTCTATCGCCGCACGCGCCTCCGCGTCAAGCTCGCGGAAAGCCTCGTCAGTGCGGGCTTTCTTGACAGCGGCCAGTATAGTATCTGCTTCGACGCGCGCCTCACGCACCTGGCGTTCCTTGAAATCGTCCTGGGCTTTTTCGAACGATTCGAGGATCATCGCCTCCACCTGCTGGTCCGATAACCCGTAAGACGGCTTCACGTCCATGCTTTGTTCGGCGCCCGTGCGGACGTCTCGCGCCGTGACATTGAGAATTCCGTTGGCATCGATCAGAAATCGCACCTCGATCCGCGCCAGCCCCGCGGGCATGGGTGGAAGGTCCTTTAAATCGAAGCGCGCCAAACTCCTGCAATCCTTCACCAGCTCTCGTTCACCCTGCACCACGTGGATCAAGACGTTCTTTTGCCCGTCAACCGCAGTGGTGAATTGCTCGGTTGCCGACGCCGGGATGGTCGAATTGCGATGAATTAGCTTTGAAACCAGACCGCCCATGGTTTCAATGCCCAGCGATAGCGGAGTCACATCCAGCAACAACTGATCTTTCACATCGCCCGACAGAATGCCCGCTTGCACGGCCGCGCCCAAGGCGACCACTTCATCTGGATTCAATTCCGTATGCGGCCGCGCCCGGAAGAGTTTCTCAACTTCGGCACGCACCACCGGGATACGCGTTGACCCACCCACCATCACGACCTCATTGATGTCTTCAATGCGAACGCCTGCGTCCGCAATGCACGCCCGGCACGGAGCCAGGGTCCGCTCTACAATGGGCTGAATCAGCCGGTCAAACACGTCCACCGTCATCTCGCGCAGATACCGCTTGCCCCCGTATTCGAAATCCATCACCGTGGCGGGTACGAACGATAGCTGCTCCTTGGTCTGAATCACAGCCCGGCGCAAAAGTTGGACGGCATCGCTTTTGCCGGAGATGTCTTCACCCCACTCAGCTTGAATATCCTCGAACGCGATCCGCATCAGAAGATTATCGATATCGTCGCCGCCGAGATGCGTATCGCCGTTGGTCGCCAGCACCTCGAAAATGCCTTCATGCAGGCGCAGAATCGAAATGTCGAATGTGCCGCCCCCGAAATCGTAGACCGCGACGACTCCTTCTTTGCGTTTATCGAGTCCGTAGGCCAGCGCCGCCGCGGTTGGCTCATTCACCAGCCGAAGAACGTCCAGTCCCGCAATCCGCCCCGCGTCCTTGGTAGCCTGCCGCTGCGCGTCATTGAAATACGCGGGCACAGTGATTACCGCCTGGGTGATCGGTGTGCCCAATTCCTCTTCTGCGTCCCGCTTGAGCTTGCGCAAAATGTGCGCGGAGACTTCGGGCGGAGTCATTATCTTCTCGCCGAATTGCAGCTTCAACACCGAGCCGCTCGCCTCGGCCAGGCGGAACGGAAATAGCTTCAACTCTTCGCGGATATCCGCAGCGTCTCGTCCCATGAGCCGCTTTACCGAATACACAGATCGCTCTGGATGCGTGATCAGCATCTCCCGCGCCTCGGCGCCTACGATCACTTCTCCCGCCGGCGTCACTGACACCACACTAGGAACAATCCCGCTCAAGATGCGCGGACCCGTCGGCTCCATTACCGCGATCAGACTGTTGGTAGTGCCGAGATCGATGCCGACGATGTGCGATTGCGTATCGCCAAAATCAATTTGAAACGTGGACATTCAGTTCCTTTTCGACGTCGCGAATCAGATTGGCGACATATTGGCGGCGGTCCAAAACGCTACGAATCGCCAGCAAATGGGACGCGTCCTCGGCCTCGTCGTAGCGCAGGAACAGTACCGAAATCCCGTGATCGATTTCATCGCGCATGCGGTTGAACCGTTTCCGCGCTTCGACAAGCTGGGGCCGGGCCGTCTCATCGCCTGCCCTTAATTCCTCAAGCGCGATGTTCATTTCGAAGACCTCTTCGAGCAGTTCCGGGGGCACGTGTTTGGAGGGAACGATCGCTTTCTGCTCCAGAAAATATTCGGCTCGCGCCACGGGATCGCGCAGCGTGCGAAAGGCGTCATTGAGCACCGATGTCATTTCAAGAGACTTCTGCTGTTCCGCTGCGCTCGACCGGCTGTAGCGGTCCGGATGCCACTGGCGGCTGCGCTCGTAAAAATGCTTCTTGAGTTCTTCGGAATCGAGTGCGAGCTTAGGCTCCAGCCCCAGCGCTTCGTAGAATCGCATGCGGCTAGATCCGCTAGGCGGAGAAGGAAGTCCCGCAGCCACAACTCTTTTTGGCATGCGGATTCTCGAAAACAAATCCGGATTGCATCAGAGAATCTTTCCAGTCAAGAGTCATGCCGTCCAGAAAAACCAGGCTCTTGGGATCGATGAAGACCTTCACGTCATCGAAATTCAAGATCTGATCGGTTGGCCGCGGCTTTACGTCAAATTTAAATTGATAGCTCAAGCCGGAGCAGCCGCCGCCCAGGACGCCCAGACGCAGGCCTCCGTTCACGCCCTCGCGCTGAAATGCCTCGCGAATTTTGCTAACCGCTTTCGGGGTGACCGTGACCATCGGAGTGCCCTGCCTTAAACCCTTGCCGCCTCGGCCGGAATCGGATTGGCCTTCTTCTTATAGTCGGTAATCGCGGCTTTGATGGCGTCCTCCGCCAGAACCGAGCAATGAATCTTCACCGGCGGCAGACTGAGTTCCGTAACGATGTCGGTGTTCTTAATCGCTAGAGCTTCGTCCACAGTTTTGCCGCGCAGCCATTCGGTCGCAAGCGACGAACTCGCGATCGCGCTGCCGCAGCCAAAGGTCTTGAACTTGGCGTCTTCAATCACGCCGGTTTCGGGGTTGACTTTGACCTGCAGCTTCATCACATCGCCGCACTCCGGTGCGCCTACCATGCCGGTGCCCACGTTAGGATCGCTCTTATCGAGCGAACCCACGTTGCGTGGATGGTTGTAATGATCGATGACTTTGTTTGAATATGCCATAGTGTTTTCCTTTAACCTGATTAGTGCGCGGTCCACTGCACTTTGGTCAAATCGATTCCTTCTTTGAACATTTCGTAGAGCGGCGAAAGCTCGCGCAGCTTCTTCACCACTTCAATCACTTTGCCGGCGACATAATCCACTTCTTCTTCGGTGTTGAACCGGCCCAATCCGAACCGTATGGAGGAATGCGCCAAATCATCGCCGGCGCCCAGAGCTTTCAAAACGTAACTCGGCTCAAGTGTTGCCGAGGTGCATGCCGATCCGCTTGAAACTGCAATTTCGTTAATCCCCATCAACAGGCTCTCGCCTTCGACATACGCGAAGCTGATGTTCAGGTTGTTGGGTAACCGGTGCTCCAGCGTGCCGTTGATATAAACTTCATCGAGCGAGTTCAGCAGGCGCTCCTTCAACTTGTCGCGCAAAAACGCCAGGCGTTTGGATTCCGCCGGCATCTCCACCTGCGCTAAGGCGCACGCCTCGCCCAATCCTACGATCCCCGGCACATTCAGAGTGCCCGAACGCATGCCACGCTCATGCCCGCCGCCGTCCATCTGTGCGGTCAGCTGCACGCGCGGATTGCGGCGCCGCACATACAATGCGCCCACGCCCTTCGGCCCATACATTTTGTGCGCGCTGATGGACATCAGATCGATGTTGTCGTCGAGCACGTTTACCGGAACCTTGCCCACGGCCTGGGTGCCATCGGTATGCAGCAGCACGCCGCGTTCCCGTGCAATCCTACCGATCTCGCGAATGGGTTGCAGCACGCCGATTTCGTTGTTGGCATGCATGATGCTGATCAGCACCGTCTTGTCCGTGATGGCCCCACGGAGTTGATCCAGATCCACCAGCCCGTTCTGCTGTACCGAAAGATAAGTGACTCGCGTGCCGTGTTTTTCCAGACGCTTGCAGGTATCGAGAATTGCCTTGTGCTCGGTGGCCGCCGTGATGATGTGGTTGCCTTTTTCGGCATACATCTCCGCTACGCCTTTAAGCGCCAGATTGTCTGATTCCGTCGCGCCGCTGGTGAAAACGATTTCTTTCGACGTCGCGCCGATCAGACTGGCCACCTGCTTGCGCGCCTTCTCCACTGCCTCTTCCGCTTCCCAACCGAAGCTGTGGTTGCGGCTGGCCGAGTTGCCGAACACGTTGGTTAGATACGGGCGCATCGCCTCAAACACGCGCGGATCCACCGGCGTGGTGGCGTGATTGTCCATGTAAATGGGTAGTTTCATGCTGTTGCCGTTAGGTAGTCCCAGAAAGCCTCATTAATTGGATGTTTTGCAGCGGCGGCCGGACGCTAGGAATCTGCATTTCGTCGCTCGCCAAATCCGCTAATGAAATGTTCGCCAGTAAACTCAGGATGCCTTCATGCACCTTGCGAAGCGGCTCGCGCACCGGGCACAACGCCGTCTGGTCGCAGCCGGCGTGTTCGGTGAAGCACTTGGTCAAAATGATGGGCCCATCGATTACGCGGATCGCTTCGAGCGCCGAGATATCCCGCGCGGCTCGCGCCAGCCGGTATCCGCCGTTGGTACCTTGCTCGGAAGTCAGCAGTCCACCGCGCGCCAGCTTCTGCAGGACTTTCGAGAGCAGTGGCAGCGGAATCCCATAAGAATCGGCGATGTCTTTGGCGGAAGCGCTGGCCCGCAAATTCGCGCCAGCCTTGGCTACCGCCAGATGACGCAGCGCGATCAAGCCGTAGTCCGCCTTTTTGGTCAGCTTCAACATCCGGCCTCAGTATATCAGACCGATTTGGTCCTGTCAGATCGATTAGGTCTAGTATCGACTTAACTAGCTGAAAGCAAGGATATTATTTATTTTTATCCGGCTTGACTATATGGACCTTGTATAGCTTAAAGTCGCCATCGTAAACGGTTGCCTCAATGGTATCGCCCACCTTCGCGGTCTTAAAAACGTCGGCGTTGTCGACTTCATACTTCATAGTCATGGCACCCATCCAGCCCTCGACTTTTTCCCCGTTAACGGTCATGCTCTTTGAAGCGGCATCCAGCGATTCCACCTTGCCATGAAACGTGTAGCTTTTCTTATTGCCTTGCGCCCGCAGTAAAGCGGTAAACGCCGGCAGGATGGCTGCGGTTGCGAAAGTTCGTCTAGTCATATTGATTTTATACCGCGTTAGTGGTCCCATCCGTGGTACCGGTCGGGCCCGAGCGGCGCGCGCGAGAGAGTTCGAGAATTCGGTCGGCGGCTTCGTGCGGGCGGTCGATCGAACGCATGACGATACGGCTAGACTCGCCGGCAGTTTCGAGCGACAAATCCCCGATATCCAGCATCCGCTGCCCAATACTCTGGTCTACACGAACATCCTGAATTTTGGTCAGCTCCATCGTACGCGTGGTTTTTGAGAGAAGACCGGACTCATAGCGCAGCCGGTCCTCTAGGATGGTCAGTTTGATGAGCCGTCGCCGGGTGTGCCGGACCATTAGAACGATCAACCCCAGCACCGGCACGGCAAGAATTGCCCACATTCGCTGGTCCTGATTGTGGACGGCCAACAGGTAAACGGCCAGGCCTACGGCAACGAGTACACATAAGAAGTAGCCGAACTGAATGATCTTGACGGATGTACGCAGTTGCACGCGAGCATCATAGCACGCGAGTTTACGGATCCGCTCTAGGCCTTTTCGCCGCGCATTATCGCCTTGCGGGCTGACGTGGGGCTCCGGTAGCACCGGCTGCTCCGCTAGTGACGCCGTCCATTCACTCCATCCGCACCAGTCTTGCCGTCGACGCCCTGCGCCCCGGAAACTCCATCGGCCCCGGTCGAACCCGACGCACCAGTAGTGCCGCTTGACCGGCAGCGCCGGTTGCCCCGGGAGCTCAGTCCTGTCCCCGCATGTCACATCCGACGTTCAAAAGCGAAATCAAAGCCACCGCGAATATTAGTCGTTTCAATTTTTGTCGGATCTCCTGAGACGTAAAACGAGGCCAATCGGACACCCATCCAGCAGAAGGTCCCATATAACAGAGCTTCCGAGCACTTGGCTTTGAAAAGAGACTTCTTGCTGTAACCACGGCTGGTCAAGTGACCCCATTTCGTTATTTTCGTAGCCTTCTTATACGTGGGCATCGCCGGATCGCTCAAATGGGAAGCATTCCGCTTTATGGAGGCTAACGCGTGGCGGCGAGGCAACGATCAAATCAACTACAACCTCGCGTCCACCGGCGGACCGACGACTTCGATCAACATGGGATTCAAAAGGACTTCGTTCGGTCCCACTGCGCTAGGTTTCAAATTCTGGCGGCATCAAGTTCTGCTGTAACCATAGTCGGTCAAGTGACCATATGTCGTTACTCAAACCAGGCCCTCCAAGGTCGCTCAAATCGCCTAATTTGAGGGCTTTGACGAGTAATCCAGCGGAATATAGGTTCGGCCCTTCCCATGCCTTTTAGGAAGACAGATCGATTCCGTAGATAGATCTCGCAATCGGATATTGATCCCAGGAGAAATCATGAAAACGCTTCACCCATGCTTGTCCTTGCTGGCAGTAGTAATGATTGGAACGCTGGCCGGATGCTCAACCACGTCGACCAAAACCGCGGATGTTGCTAGCGCCGTCCGCACCTCTCTCGACCAGGCCGGATTCAAAGATGTGTCGGCAAGCCAGGATCGCGACAAGGGTGTTCTCACGTTAGGCGGACACGTGACCGGAGAGGGCGATAAGTCGCAGGCCGAGTCGATCGCTCGATTGATTGCGGGAAACCAAGTGGTTTCAAACCAGATTGCCGTGATTCCGCCCGGCGGTGAGAGTGACGCCAAGAAGATGAACTCGGATCTGGATAAGGGTATTGAGGGTAATTTGGACGCAGCGCTGATTCAAGACAAACTCCATGACAGCGTAAAATACTCGGTCAAAAACAGCGTAGTTACGTTGACGGGCAACGTCGATTCGCAATCCAAACGCGCGCAGGCCCAGGAAGTGGCATCGACGGTTCCCAATGTGCAGCAAGTGGTAAACGAACTGCAGGTTAAAGCGCAAAAAGCTACTTCATCGAACTAGGGTAGCTCGATATTTTGGCGGCACGCGCGTGTCGCAGCATGGCAAGTTTAGAAAGAGCAGGCATAGCCCTTATGACAAGAACTGAACTGAACATTTTCCGAAAGGTTTTGATCCGCCGGCAGACCGAGTTGGGAAACGATAATAGCATGCGCGAGCCGCTGGCGATTGCCACGAGTTCGGATGAACTAGACCGAACGCAAGACGCGAGCGATCGCGACTACGCCATGAGCCACCTTGAGCGCAACTCCGACCGGCTGCGTGAAGTTCAATCCGCCCTACGCCGCGTCGCTGCTGGTACGTTTGGCGTCTGTGACGGTTGCGAAGAGAACATCAGTCCCAAACGCCTGGCCGCCATTCCGTGGGCGCCGTTTTGTATTGTCTGCCAAGAGGTGGCTGATCGCGAGCAGAAGTCCCCCACGACCGAGACCGATCCGTCGTTCGTATTGGCGGCCTGAAGCAGGGCGCCGGATTCAGACTTATGTGTGCACATTAAATGGGCACAGGAGAAAAACAATGCTTTGGACACTCGTTGCGATATTTTTGATTCTATGGCTCCTCGGATTTAGCATGAGTATTGGGGGAAGCCTGATTCACATACTATTAGTGGTGGCGTTGGTGCTCGTCGTCGTCAATCTGGTAAGCGGACGGCGAGCGGTTTAGAATCTAGACCGCAATTTATATCCGCGATCGCCTCAGCGTGCCGATGACCGGACGGCAAACCTCGAAGAGTCACCAACACGGCGCTGGATCGCCTCACTTTCGGAGGTTCTTCCGCCGGCTGGGGCCCGGTTTGATCACCGGTGCGGCCGACGATGATCCCTCCGGAATCTCTACCTATTCTGTAACCGGCGCGGCCTTCGGTTATGCGCCGCTGTGGACGGCGCTGTTCTCCTTCCCGCTGATGACCGCGGTGCAAATGATGTGCGCGCGGCTGGGCATGGTGACTGGCGAGGGTTTGGCCGGAGTGATCCGGCGCCACTATCCGCGCTGGGTCTTGTGGACTGCCTGCTGCCTGCTGGTGATTGCGAATACGGTGAACATCGGGGCCGATCTCGGAGGCATGGGTAAGGTTTCCGAGATGGTGACCGGCATCAGCAGCTTCTACTGGACCCCGTTCTACGCCCTGCTGATCGGCTCTTTCCTGGTATGGTGGTCCTATTACACCATCGCGCGCATTTTTAAATGGCTCACCCTGGTTCTGTTTTCCTACGTCCTGGCAGCGCTGTTCGCTAAGCCGGATTGGATTGCCGTAATCCGCGCAACGTTCATACCGCATATCGAATGGAGCGGAGCGTATTGGGCCACGCTGGTAGGAATCTTCGGCACTACGATTTCCCCGTATTTATTCTTCTGGCAAGCGTCTCAAGAAGTCGAGGAGGAGCGCAAGCAAGGAGAACTGACACTCGAAGCCCGGAGAGGCGCGACTAACGCTGAGTTGCGAAAATCCCGCACCGATACCATCACCGGGATGTTTTTCTCAAACCTGATCATGTACTTCGTGATCTTGACGACGGCCGCGACGCTGCATGCCCACGGCAAGACCACTATTTCGACCGCACGGGATGCGGCCGAAGCTTTGCGGCCTCTCGCGGGAAACGGCGCCTACTGGCTCTTCAGTCTAGGCCTGATCGGCGCGGGCATGATCGGAGTCCCGGTTCTCGCTGGATCGAGCGCATACGCGGTTGCCGAGGCCGCCGTCTGGCGGGGATCGCTTGCGGAACGCGGCGGGCGCGCACGCGAGTTCTATGGCGTTATCGCAGTCGGTTTAGCGCTGGGGCTCGGCTTGAACTACGCAGGCTTCAATGCGGTATCCATGCTATTTTGGGCGGCCGTTCTTAATGGGATCCTGGCTCCTCCGCTGGTCGTCGTCGTGCTGCTTTTGACCGGCAATCCGGCGATCATGGGAGCGCGGTCAAACCCCCGATGGCTGGCAGCGCTGGGTTGGATCACGGTAGGAGTGATGACGCTGGCGAGCTGCGCAATGTTTGCGACTTGGAAATAGAATCAAGGCGCCCTAATCGCGTGGGCCGTCCCTTGCCTCTCAGAACGTTTCCATCTGAACTGGCAACTCCGCTCTCCCCGCCGACAGCGTATTCGATCCGCTCGGATCCGTTTACCCGCGTTGGGAATAAAAACAGAAAATATTAAGGTTGCAGAAGATTTCCTGTAATCTGTCCACGCACAAAGCCGTCTTAGCAAGATACCGCAGTGGAGCAATCGCTGAAGCTCTAGCCGCATCATTGCCATTCGTAAGTTCTTGCAAATTTGGAGGATAGGAAGTTTTTTATGAATATATTAGTGCTGGGTGGAGACGGATACTGCGGTTGGGCGACAGCCTTATATTTGTCCGCCAAAGGACATACAGTATGCGTGGTAGACAATTTTGCGCGGCGGCAGTGGGACTACGAGTTGGGCGCTCAAACCCTAACGCCCATCCGGCCGCTAGCCGACCGTCTTAAGACCTGGCGCGATTTAACCGGGAAAGAGATCGAGCTTCTAGTCGGGGACGTGACGGACTATGATTTCCTCGCTTCCGCAATCGAAACCATTGAACCTGATGCAGTCATCCATTTCGCGGAACAGCGGTCGGCGCCCTATTCGATGATTGACCGCAAACACGCAGTTTCGACGCAGGTCAATAATGTGGTCGGAACTTTAAATCTGCTGTTCGCCATTCGCGAGCTGCGGCCCGATTGCCACTTAATCAAGCTCGGGACCATGGGTGAATACGGAACGCCGAACATCGACATTGAGGAAGGCTACATCCACATCGAACATAATGGGCGCAAGGACGTGCTGCCGTTTCCAAAACAGCCGCCTTCCTTCTATCATTTGTCCAAAGTCCACGATAGCCACAATATTCTGTTCGCTTGCAAGATCTGGAATCTACGCGCCACCGATCTCAATCAGGGAGTGGTGTACGGCACCTTGACGGACGAAGTGGAACTCGATGAAGCTCTCATCAACCGTTTCGATTATGATGAAGTATTCGGCACAGTGCTGAATCGCTTCTGTGCCCAAGCGGCCGTGGGATATCCGCTCACGGTTTACGGAAGGGGCGGCCAAACCCGCGGTTTTCTGGATCTTCGAGATACCGTGCGGTGCATCGAGATTGCGTGTATGAATCCAGCAGATCGCGGCGAATGCCGGGTATTTAATCAATTCACCGAACAGTTTTCCGTGCTGGAACTGGCGCGGCTGGTGCAGGCCGCCGCGCGAAAAATGGGGTTGCCGGTGGAGATTGACTTCCTGCCGCCTCCGCGCGTTGAAGCCGAGGCGCATTATTACAATGCCAAGCATTCCAAGCTGATCGATCTGGGATTGGAGCCTCACTACCTTTCGGATTCGCTGCTCGATTCGCTCATGAATATAGCCGTCAAGTACAGCGATCGTATTGATTCTTCGCTGTTCCTGCCGCAAGTCGAATGGCGGAATCCGCGCAATCAACGGCGACAGCCGGGAGCTCTCGCGGCGGTTTCCTTGGCCCAGGGAAACGTTTGAGCGCAGATCCGGGGGACACTGGCGCTCAAAGACGCCGCCTGCTGTACCTGGCGGTTCTGCTGATCTCTGGTGTGGTGTATCTCGGATGCATCGTTTCTCCTCCGTCGTTGATGGATGACGTGGATGCCGTACAGGCCCAGATTGCGCGCAATATGGTCTCTTCGGGCGACTGGGTGACAGCGCGGCTGGATGGGATCATCTACCTGGAGAAGGCACCCCTGATTTATTGGGCCATTGCCGGCGCCTACAAGATCTTTGGCTTTTCCGACTGGGCGGCGCGCATCCCTATCGCGCTCTCCGCGATGGCACTTGCGTGGCTGACGGCCGCCTTCGGCGTGTGGGCTTTCGGAAGGCGGGCGGGCTTTTACGCGGGATTGTGCATCTCCACCTGCATCGGCCTGTTCCTGTTCACGCGGATTTTAATTCCGGATGTGACCATTACGGCCACCATGACGCTCACGATGTGGGCGTTTCTGCGGGTGATCGACGAGGAGGAGCGGCATCCCCGGCTGTGGGCATTCTTGCTGGCGGCCAGCATCGGGATCAGCTTGTTACTAAAGAGCTTAATCGGGCTGGTGTTTCCGGCGGGCGCGGCCCTGCTGTATCTGCTGTTGACACGGCAGTTATTGGTGGCGAAGGTATGGAAACGGTTACGTCCGGTCAGTGGTCTGGCGATCATCGTCGCGATTGCCGCTCCCTGGCACATCCTGGCGACGCTGCGGAATCCCCCCTATTTCGATCTGACGTTCCGTAGTGTTCCCGGCGAATACCACGGGTTTCTGTGGTTCTTCTTCATGAACGAACAGGTTCTGCGATTTCTGAATCTGCGCTTTCCGCGCGATTACGATACCGTCCCGCGGGCATACTTCTGGCTGCTGCATCTGGTCTGGCTGTTTCCCTGGAGCGTTTATTTTCCCGCAATAGCGAAGTTGTCGTTTAAACCGTTGGACCGCGCGGGAAAGACCCGCTTATTGGCTCTCTGCTGGACCGGCTTTCTGCTGGTCTTCTTCACATTTTCGACGACGCAAGAATATTACTCGATGCCGTGCTACCCTGCGCTCGCACTGCTGCTCGGCTCGGCCATGGCGGCCGGCGGCGATTGGGTTCGGCGAGGTACCCGCGTGCTGTCGGTAATTCTGGCGTGCGCGGCGATTGCCTGCTTCACGCTGCTGTTCCTAGTTAGAAATACGCCCACGCCAGGCGACATCTCGGCGGCGCTGGTGCAGAACCCCGGGGCGTACACCCTGTCGCTCGGGCACATGGGAGACCTCACCATTCGATCGTTTGCGTATCTGCGGCTCCCGCTGTTGGTGGCCGCGATGGCGTTTCTGATTGGCGCCGCGGGCACGCTGCGGACAACCGGCCAGCGTGCTTTCCTGGCTGCGGCCCTGATGGCGGTCCTGTTTTTGCACGCTGCGCGCCTCGCGCTCGTGGTGTTCGACCCGTATATGTCATCGCGACCCTTGGCGCGGGCTCTATCCTGTTCGCCGGACGGGCAACTCATCATCGATCACCACTACTACACGTTTTCTTCGATTTTCTTCTACACCAACCGCTCGGCATTGCTGCTAAATGGCAGGACCAATAATTTGATTTACGGTTCATATGCGCCTGACGCTCCCCACGTCTTCATCGACGATCAGCAATGGAAGCGGCTGTGGCTCGCCGAGCCCAGGTATTACATAGTAGCGAACCAACCGGAGCGCTCACGATTTGAAAAGCTCGTGGGCGGCGACCACCTAACCACGGTGGCCGAAAGCGGCGGCAAAATGCTGCTCACGAATCATCCGCTGTGAGCTGCTAGAATCTGGAATTCCTATAGGTCGCAAACATGTTCTCTCATTATTTCCTCGGAGTGGCCTCGATCCCGTTCATTTATTACTTGATCGTGATCTTTAGCTCATGGCGATTTTTCCGGGTCGCCAAGCAGCCAATCAAGCGGGTGGCGGCGTTCGCTCCCCCGGTGAGCATATTGAAGCCGATGCGGGGAGAAGACCTTGGCGCCTACGAAAATTTCGCCAGCTTTTGCCGTCAGGATTATCCGCAATACGAGATTCTGCTATGCGTCGATCCGGATGACCAAGCGGTGGCGCCACTGGTGGAAAGGCTTCGCCGCAATTTTCCTGAACAGGCGATACGCGTGCTGCACGGCTCGGGCCGCGTCGCCACCAACGACAAAGTTGCCAAGCTGGAGCGCATGGTTCGCGAGGCACAATACGAATTGGTGGTGATCAGCGACAGCGACGTGCGGGTGCGGCCGGATTACTTGCGTCAGGTCACTGCGCCCCTGGCCCGTCCAGGCGTCGGAGCCGTAACCTGTTTTTATGTTCCGACCGAAGAGAAAACCTTTACGGATCACCTGCAGAATATCGGCATGATGTCGGATTTTTATCCGGGTATCCTGGTGGCCTGGCAGTTGGATGGCATCAAGTTTGCGTTGGGTCCCACGATCGCCACGACGCGAACCCGGCTGGCGGGTTTCGGCGGTTATGCCGCCATCGAGAACCGTCCCGCCGATGACCTGCTGGTGGGCCGCTTGATTGCAGATCAGGGCTTCGAGGTAGTGCTGCTGCGGTACACTATCGAAACCGTGGCCGATTACGGATCGTTTCGCGACCTGCTGCACAAGCGCCTGCGCTGGATCGTGGTGATGCGGAATCTGCGGCCGTGGGGCCACTTCGGTCTGATCTTCACGCAGGGATTGGCATGGACCATTGCCGCAGTTGCGGTGCATCCGACCGCGGCAGTGGTGGAGGGCTTTCTCGGCGGATATGTCATACTCCGGGTGGCGATGACGGCGCTCATTGCCGGTTGGGGTCTGGATCAACCGGATTTCTGGGAAAACCTGTGGCTGATTCCCGCGTGGGATGCCGTGGCGTGCGTGATTTGGCTAGTGAGCTTCTCGCGTAACAGCATTCGCTGGCGTGGGGCTGATTATTACATTCGCAAGGGACAATTGGTTCCGGTAGCGTCGTCACCGGGAAGCTCCAAATAAGCTCCTGCGCCCGACGTATTAACGGGCCAGAAGTACGATGCCGCCCAGCACGACCAGCGCTCCGCTGGCTCTGCGCAAACCTACCCGCTCCTTCAGCACCATTTTCGCCAGGACGGTTTCGACAATGAAGCTACCGGCGGATGCGGGCACGGCGAAGCTGAGCGGCGCGGTCTGAACCAAGGCCATGAAACTGAAGAATGAGACCGCCAGACACGCAATGGAAAGAATCAAGTAGCGGCGGTGGACGATGGTCTTGAGCAGGTTTGCGAGTCCGCGCGCATCGACCGACGTGTCCTCCACGCGTTTCATCTCGTAGCTCTGCAAGAGATCGCTCGCTACGGTCGCGGCAATCACAATGGATAGCAGCAGCCAGGTCATTGCAACTCCACCTCATCGTCCGCGGCCAGCGCGGTTGTATTCTGGGGCGTCGAACCCACCAGCGCTACTCCGATAAATATCAACACGGTGCCGATCCAGCGTTGCGGGCTGACTTGTTCATGCAGTATGAATCTTCCGAGCAACGCGGCAAACACATATCCGATCGCGGTCAGCGGCAGTACGAAACTCAAGTCGGCGATTCCTAGAACCACCATTCGCAGCAGCATCGCCAGAATCAACATACCCACGCCCATGGCGACAAACGGGCTCAGCATCGCGCGGAGATACGCCAGCGGATTGGCGGCGAGAACTTCAGGGAATTGCTTAGTGCCAAAGGCAAGCGCGAGATTCCCGAAAGCACGCAGCACCACGAATGCCGCGAGCAGTGACAACGTGCGTCCGGCCCGAGTGGCCCCGCTCACAAGCCTTGCGCCCGGTGGAGCAGCTTTTCCGCAGCCGGTTTGGGTGGATCGTCGGGTGTGACAGCGGCCCGCAAATATTTCTGTAGAAGCATCTGCGCATCTGCCAGCTTACGTTTATGTTCGACATAAATCTTGGCGCGGGCGAATGCGGTGCGGGGATCATCTGGCGCGAGCTTTTCGGCCTGCGCGAAAATTGTTTCACTCTCCTCCATACGGCCGCGTCTGGCTAGATAGGAAGCCAGATCGATCACGCGTCCCACGTCGCGCGGCGCCAGTTCCCTGGCGCGCCGAAGGTGTTCTTCGGCGACCGGATATTCCTTTCTTTTTTCCGCCAATTGCGCTTCGGCGAATTGGTACTCTGCCGGACTTCTCTCGCGAATGCGCAACGCGACCGCTTGAGCTTTATCGAAACCTCCGCCAAGGAACCCTGGAGCCTCAAGATAATAGTCGAACAAATCATTGAGCGCCTCATTGTAGTGCGGATTGAGCGCCACCGCCTTTTCCAGATACTGACGGGTCTTCGATGCGTAGAACCCAGCCGTCATCCAGCCCGCTCTCTCGGCGCGCCGGCCGTAGGAACGCGCCAACCAGAGGGCGTATTCGGCATTCATTGGAGCGAGGGCCTGAGCCCTTTCGAAAAAGTCCGTAGATTGCTTGAACTTGCCCAACATGAAATAGTTCTTGCCGGTTAGGCAATCGGTTGCTGCGTCTCTTCCGGCATCGGTTGCCAACACCCTCAATGAAGCCTCGTAATCGGTACGCTGATAAAGTTCTTTGGCACGATCGAGGAGTATTTGCGAAGCGCTGGCCGAAGCACACAACAGCAGAAAGCTGGCCAACCCTGGCTTCGTGACGATAGGATGCAAACTCAACACTTCAGTTTTCCATTGTATCGCCGGGGAGCGCGGCTGGGCCAAGACGTCGGTGCCTCGGCGGGGTAACCCGCGGCGCGCTAGCAACGTCGAAATAGTCGATGAGGATAACCAGGCGAAGCGCGGTCTTGATGGGTTTGGGACTCGGCGCAGCGGAAACCCTGTCTGCCTGG
>Ga0105240_10002748_pt1 | contig 27826 bp, 27 predicted proteins | sample KBSC54metaG_FD_80426 | JGI IMG/M metagenome (GOLD analysis project Ga0105240, IMG submission 80426) | Corn rhizosphere microbial communities from Kellogg Biological Station, Michigan, USA - KBS C5-4 metaG | ecosystem: Host-associated > Plants > Roots > Rhizosphere > Soil | place: Michigan, USA... | reverse complement strand
GGTGTCCGCGCCCGCTTCGCCCTTGCGCGGCGTGGTGTTCCAGCGCCACTGCACGTCGCCCGTCTCGGGGTCGCGCGACTCGAGAAAGCCCGGTACATCCATGGCATCGCCGCCGACCCCGACCAGCACGTGATTCTTCACCACCAGCGGACTCATCGTGCAGAAGTACTGCATCTTCTCGTCGGCGATCTTTTTGCGCCAGCGCTCCTTGCCGTCCTTCGCGTTCAACGAGAGGAACCAGCAATCGGGCGTCATGAAGTACAGCCAGTCGCCGTACATGCCGAGTCCGCGATTGCCCACCAGGTGGCCGCCCTTGTCCTGCCAGCCGTAGTGCCAGAGTTCTTCGCCGGTGCGCGCGTCCAGCGCCCATACGTGGTCGGGAATAGTGAAGTACAGGACGCCGTTCACCATCAGCGGAGTCGACTTGATGGTCGGATTGCCCACGCCGCGCTGCTGTCCTACATTATTGATGCGGTAGAACCACGATAGCGAGAGCTTCCCCACGTTGGACGCGTTGATCTGCGTCAGCGCACTGAAGCGCTTGCCGGAAAAGTCGCCGTTGTAAGTGGGCCAGTCCTGGGCGTACAGGAAGGCGCAGACTGTCAGGGCCAACGCGATTCGTTTCATTTCAGGGTCACCAGATAGGCCGTCAGGTTGTGCATGTCCGCGTCGGTGAACTTATCCAGCAGCAGACGGTGGCCAGCCAGCCGGTCCTCCAATTCCACTTTGACTTTGTCGCGCGGCCAGGAGCGATAATTGCCCGCCGCATCCGTGATCGAGATACCGAAATCGTCGATGCGCCGGACGGTACCCACGACCGGCTGGCCCCCGGCCGGCGTGACCGTCACCTTCTGACGATTGCCGCCGCGCCCTCCCGCCGGCCAGACGATGCGATTCTGCAACTGGTCAGGCTCGTATCGGCTGCCGATGTGGGCGAGATCTCCAGTCACGGAGTGACAGGACTTGCAAGTGCTATTGAAATACGCCTCGCCGGCCGCCGCATTCCCGGTAACTACGTTAAGCCGCTTGTAAGTGCCGCGATTGGCCACTAACTCGACCTGTAAATGAAGATACTGGGCGATGTCGGCCAGTTCGGCGGCGGTGAAATTCGGAAAGGCCGGCATGCCTTTATCCGGAAAACCCTTCGCCACCGCCGGACCCACCATCTCGCCCTTTTCGTCGTGGAGCACCAGGGTCGAACGCACCAGGTTCGGACCCGATCCGCCGCGCGCTTTTTCTCCGTGGCAAAATCCGCAATTGGGAGCGAACAACTTCTCCCCGCGCGCCGCGGCCACGGCATCGGGCGCCGGACCCAATCCGAGAAACTCGCGGGTATTGCCCCGGCCACCGCGTCCGCCGCCCCGTCCTGCCGGGGGCATATCGTCCTGCGCAATTGCGCCTACCGCCAGCACGCACAGGATGGCAACAAGCTTCGACATAGATGGCTGATTATCTATCACGGTCGGCCTTCAGCGCAACGCGCCCAAAGTTCCTGACTCCTGACTCCTGAATTCTCACTTCTCCCGCCCGTGATATACTTCCCGCGCAGGAGGAGCAATGACTCGACGCGACTGGTTGTCCATTGCCGGCACGGCGCTTTCCTATTCCGCAATCGTTGACGCGGAGGAACCGCCGCTGCGAAATATGGGCGGCGCGCCCGCCGGATTTCCCGTGCGATCCCGCGCGGCACGGGGTGGCGGCAAACCGTTCGACTTCGTGGAATTCTGTCATGGACTCGGCTTCGGCGTCGTGGAGACGCGCGTGGACCTCGCCAATGCCGAGGCCGTCCGCGAGCTCCGCCGCAAGTTGGATAGTTACAACATGCGCTGTATTCTCGACGTGCCGCTGCCGCGCGAGGAGGCAGCCGTCCCCGCATTCGACGCAGCACTGAAGTCCGCCCACGAGATCGGCGTCCGCTCCCTCCATGCCGCCATGACCCAAAGGCGTTATGAAGAGTTCGATAACCTCGAGGCGTTCAAGCGCAGCTTCGAAAGAAACCAGAAGACCGTCGCCCTCGCCGAGCCCGTTCTGCGGAAACACCAGATCAAATTAGGTCTCGAAAATCACAAGGGCTGGCGCTCCGCCGAACAGGCCGCCTGGCTGAAACGCCTCGGCAGCGAATGGGTCGGCGTTCATTTCGATTTCGGCAACAACGTCTCGCTTTGCGAGGACCCCAACGAGACTTTGACCAACCTCCTGCCCTACATCGTTTCGTGCCACCTGAAGGACATGGCAGTCGAGCCGTACGATCAGGGATTCCTGCTCTCCGAAGTGCCCTTGGGCGACGGCTTTCTGGACATCAAAGGAATGGTCGCCACCATCCAGAAGCGCGACCCCAACACCCCGTTTGACCTCGAAATGATCACGCGCGACCCGCTCAAGATCCCGGTTTTCACTGAAAAGTACTGGGCCACCTTCGACGATCGGTACAGTCCGCTGCCCGGACGCGATCTGGCGCGCGTGCTCCAAATCGTTCATCACAACAAGCCCAAGACTCCGCTGCCACAAACCACAGGCATGTCCGTCGAAGCACAATTGGCCCTCGAAGACGAGTGCGTGCGCAAATCCATCGCCTACGCCCGAAAAAACTTGGCACTTTAACGGTATTACACATCCACTATTCACCCTCCGCCGAGGTACAATAAACCAGATATTCTCTCAGAGGAGGATGTGTGGAGGGAACCCGCGTCGCCTTGTTGGCAGCGCTCTTCGCTTGTTTATCGCCCTGCCTTTCGGCGGAAGGCGGACCCACCCCTGCCAGTCAAAAGGCGTTGCTCGACCGGTACTGCGTCGGTTGCCATAGCGCCAAGCTGAAGACCGGAGGGGTCGTCCTCGAAGGCATCGACCTCACCCACGCCGGGAATCACGCCGAAGTCCTCGAGAAGGTAATTCGCAAGCTCCAGACGGGCGAGATGCCGCCTCCCGGCCTGCCCCGTCCCGACGCTGCGACATACACCACCTTGGCCAAGTGGATCGAAGATTCGATCGATCGATACTCTGCCGCCAATCCGAATCCCGGCCGTCCCGTAATTCACCGCCTGAATCGCTCCGAATACAGCGACACCATCCGCGACCTGCTGGCGCTCGATACCAAACCCGGTGCGCTGCTGCCGGTCGACGATTCCGGCTTCGGCTTCGACAACATCGGCGACGTCCTCTCCGTATCGCCGGCGCTCCTGGAGCGCTATATGTCAGCCGCGCGCCGCATTAGCCGCATGGCCGTCGGCGAGCCCGGCATGAAGCCCACCGAAGAGGAGTTCTCCGCCCGCACGCTCGGCATGCGCACCACTCGCAACGAGCGCGTCAGCGATGATCTGCCGTTCGATTCGCGCGGCGGCATGGCGTTCGAGTATTATTTCCCCGTCGACGCCGAGTATCAGATCCGCATCAAACTCAACGGCGGCGACAGCGCCGGCAATGCCACACCGTACGAAATTCGCATGCCGGTCAAAGCCGGACTCCGCACCGTGGGAGTGGACTTCCTCCGCGATTCGACCAAGCCCGAAATCATCCCGACCGCTGGCGGACGGCGTGGCGGCGGAGGCGCTGCACCCCCGGGCGGAGCGGGACGCGGCGCCAAACCGCTGACCGCCGAAATGGACCTACGTATCGACGGCGCCAAGATCAAACGCTTTGAACCGACCGAGGGCTTCGGATTCCCGCAGGTCGATCGCGTGATCATCGATGGGCCGTACAATCCCACGTCCGCGGGCGACACGCCCAGCCGCGAAAAAGTTTTCGTCTGCCGTCCCCCGGCCGGCGGGAAGGACGACGACCCCTGCGCGCGCATGATCCTCACCAACCTCGCGCACCGCGCGTTCCGCCGCCCCGTCGCCGACACCGACGTGCAGCCGCTCATGGCCTTCTATAAGCAGGGCAAGCAGGACGCTGGCTTCGATATGGGTATCGAGAAAGCCTTGCGCGCCATGCTGGTCTCTCCAGATTTCGTCTTCCGCATCGAACGCGATCCCGCGGGCAAAGCGCCGGGAACCGTGTACCGCATCGGCGACGTCGAACTGGCCTCCCGCCTCTCGTACTTCCTGTGGAGCAGCATGCCCGACCAGACACTGCAGGATCTCGCCGAGAAGGGCAAGCTGAAGGATCCGGCTGTTCTCGCGCAGCAGGTGCGCCGCATGCTCGACGATCCGCGGTCGCAATCGCTGGTCGATAATTTCATCTCTCAGTGGCTGACGCTGCGCAACATCGCGCTGGCCAAGCCCGATCCCGACGCCTTCCCGGAATTCGACGAGAGCCTGCGCCAGGCCTTCAACACCGAGACCGAACTCTTCACCCAGAACATCATCCGCGAAGACCGGCCCGTCACTGAATTGCTGGACGCCAACTACACGTTCCTCAATGAGCGCCTGGCCCAGCACTACGGCATCAACAACATCTACGGCTCGCAGTTCCGAAAGGTGACGCTCACCGATCCCAATCGCGGCGGACTTCTCGGACAGGGCAGCATCCTCACCGTGACCTCTTATCCCAACCGGACCTCGGTGGTGCAGCGCGGCAAGTGGATCCTGGAGAATCTGCTTGGATCGCCGCCGCCCCCGCCGCCGCCGGATATTCCGGACCTGAAGCCCACCAGCCACGACGGCCACCAGTTGACCATCCGCGAAGCCATGCAGCAGCACCGCGCCAATCCGGTGTGCGCCTCCTGCCATGTGCGCATGGACCCGCTGGGCTTCGCCATGGAGAACTACGACGGCGTCGGCAAATGGCGGACCAAGGAAGCCGGTACCGAGATCGACCCGTCCGGCAAGATGCCCGACGGTTCCAGTTTCCGCGGACCGGCGGAGCTCAAGAAGTCGCTCCTGGCATCGCACCGCGATGAATATCTGACCACCCTGACGTCCAAGCTGCTCACCTACGCGCTGGGCCGCGGACTCGAATACTACGACATGCCCGCCGTTCGTTCCATCACAAGGCAGGCCGCAAAAGATGACTATCGCGTCTCGGCACTGGTAACCGCAATCGTACAATCGACACCTTTCCAAATGAGGAGGATCCCGGAAGAATGATCGTCACTAAGAAAGCTCTGGCACGCCGCACATTTCTGCGCGGACTCGGCACCACCCTCGCAATTCCGTTTTTGGACGCGATGGTTCCCGCATTGAAGGCGGGCACCACGGCCAAAGCGTCGGTGCGGACGGCATTCGTCTATGTGCCCAACGGGATCATCATGAAGGACTGGACGCCCGCCGCCGAGGGCGCGGGCTACGAGTTCATGCCCGCCATGAAGGCGCTGGAACCGTTTCGGGAGAACATGCTGGTGCTCAGCGGATTGGCGCAGGTCAACGGCCGCGCGCTGGGCGACGGGGCGGGCGATCATGCGCGCGCCGGCGCAACCTGGCTCACCGGAGTCCACCCCAAGAAGACCGAGGTCGCGATCCACGCCGGCATTTCGGCCGACCAGATGCTCGCGCGCGAGCTCGGCAAGCAAACGCAGCTCGGGTCGCTCGAAGTCGGACTGGAGAGCCCCTCGCTGGCCGGCGATTGCGATTCCGGCTACAGCTGCGCATATACCAACACGATTTCCTGGCGCAATCCGACCACGCCCATGCCGGTCGAAGTGAACCCGCGCGCCGTCTTCGAGCGCATGTTCGGCGACGGCGAAAGCACCGACGCGGTCGCCCGCCTGGCGTCGATGAAGGAACAGAGCAGCATCCTCGACTACATCCGCGGCGACGTCGCCCGCCTGTCCAACGGACTCGGCGGATCCGATCGCAACAAGCTCGATCAATACCTTGAGGCCATCCGCGATATCGAGCGGCGCATCCAGAAGGCCGAAGAGCAGAACGCCACCATGAAGATGCCCGTCATGGAGCGTCCCACCGGCATCCCCGATGAGTTCGAGGACCACGCCCACCTCATGATGGATCTGCAGGTGCTGGCTTTCCAGGCCGACATGACCCGCGTGATCAGCTTCATGATGGCTCGCGAGGGCAGCAATCGCAGCTACCGCTCGATTGGGATTACCGACGGGCACCACTCCGTCACGCACCACATGAACGATCCCGAAAAGATCGCCAAGACGGCTAAGATCAACACCCATCACGTGGAGACGTTCGCGTACTTCATCAACAAGCTGAAGTCCACGCCGGATGGCGACGGCACCTTGCTCGACCATTCGCAGATTCTGTACGGCAGCAGCATCAGCGACGGCAACGCGCACACGCACCACGACCTTCCGATCGCGCTGATCGGCGGCGCGGCGGGTCGCATCAAGGGCGGGCGTCACGTGCGCTATCCCAAGGAAACGCCGCTCAATAACCTGCTGCTGACCATGATGGACCACACCGGTGTGCGGATCGATCAGCTCGGCGACAGCACCGGCGAATTGAAGCTGCTCAGCATCTAACATGCGTTTTGCGATTCTTCTGGCGGTCGCCGCGTCCTTGTGCGCGGCCGACCTGCGCATGATCGACGCGATCAAGCGGCGCGATCACAAAGCCGTCAACAGTCTGCTCGCGCAGCACGCCGATATCAACGCCGCCCAACCCGATGGCGCTACACCGCTCGCATGGGCGACATACCTGGACGACCAGCCTACAGCGCAGCTTCTGCTGAAGGCTGGCGCCAAGGTCAACACCGCCGATGAGTACGGCGAAACGCCTTTGACTCTTGCATGCGCCAATGGCGATGCCGCACTGGCCGCAGCCTTCATCAAAGCCGGCGCCGATGTCAACGCCGCGCGCTGGAACGGCGAAACCGCGCTGATGATCGCGGCCGGCGCGGGCAGCCCCGAGATTGTCAAACAACTGCTCGCGCAAGGCGCCAAGGTGGATGCCGCCGATTCGCGCAAAGGCCAGACGGCGCTGATGTGGGCCGCTGCCGAGGGCCATTCCGACGTCGTGGACCTGCTGATCAAGGCCGGCGCGACGGTGAATGCGGCTACCAAAAGTGGTTTCAACGCGCTGGTGTTCGCCGCCGTGAAGAACGACTCCAAGAGCGTGCGGACCCTGCTGGCGTCCGGCGCCGATGCCAACTACGCGCTGCCCGATGGCACGAAAGTCCTGCTGGTCGCCACCGGCGCCAAGAGCAGCGACGCCGCGGGCGTGCTGGTGGATGGCGGCGCGAATCCGAACGTGGCCGATCGCCAGGGCAACACTCCGCTGCACACCGCCGCCCAGTTGGGCAGCGTGGCTTTGATCCAGAAGCTCATTGCCAAGGGCGCCGACGTCAACGCGCGCACCGCCAAGAGCGCCTTCGGCGGCCGCGGAGGCGGAGGCGGAGGCGGTGGCTTCCGCGCGCCCGCCGGTGAGCAAACGCCGCTGATGACGGCCGCACGCGCCAACCAACCGGAAGCCATGCGCGCCCTGGTGGCGGGCGGCGCAGATCCCAAGCTCAAGGCCGCTGACGGTTCCACCTTATTAATGATGGCCGCCGGAAGCGCCCACGTCGAAGCCGTTAAGTACGCCTACGAGTTGGACCCCGATACGCAAGCCCTCAACGACCAGAAGGCTACCGTCATGCACGCGGCGGTCACGGGCACGGCCGGCACCCCGCAGCCGGAAATCTGCAAGGTGGTCGAGTTCCTGGCATCCAAAGGCGCGCCGCTGAATACCAAGGACGCGCGCGGCCGCACGCCGTTCGAAATCTGCGACCCGATCCCGCTCGATCAGGTCCAGGACGTCCTCTCGCGGCTGATCGTGGCGGCGGGCGGCGAAGCTCCGAAGACCAAGCGATGATCGTTAGCGTGGTGGACGCGGCAGGCGTCGACACCATCCGCGAACTCTTCCAGGAATACCGGGACAGCTTCGGCTTCACGCCGTGCTTCCAAGGCTTCGACTACGAAGTCGCCGCGCTGCCGGGCGATTATGCTCCGCCATCCGTCGACGAGCACCGCTGCGAGGCCAAGCGCCTGTACGTATACGTCCCGGCTCATGAAGGTTTTTGTCACGAATTGTGTATTGCAAAACAGCGACGTCGGCGTGAGCACCCGATATGGAGCCCTGGTCGAAGTGGACAATTTGACGATCGAGTTCAACTCAGTTGGCGTCTCCACCAACCAGAATACGATTGCGTCGATCCCGACAGGCACCATTCGTCTGAGCAATAACACCATCGCCCAAAACACGACGGGCCTTCAGCCAACCGGCACCAGTCAACGGCAACCAGACGCTGCTGACTACGTCCCGTTAGGCCTCCGCGCCCGGCGCGTCTTCAACGTGGCGTTCAGATGTCCGAGGCTGGCGAACTGTCCCGCGAACTCCGCCGTCCGGGGCGCCTGCACCTTGCGGCGCGGATCGAAATCGCGGCGGCGAAAAAGATCCGTCGCGGAGATCACCGCGGTGCCCATCGGCCGGTATTCATAGGTGCCCTGCGCCCATGCCAGTTCGCCGTCCAGCCAAAGATAGAAGCCCATCCGTCCTATCGTACAACTACCGATCCCACGGCCTGCAAAGCTTCCAGCAATTGCTGGGCATGAAACGGTTTTTGCAGGATGCGGCCGCGCCTGAAACCCCGCATGGCAGCGGGGTCGGGACAGGATGTGGTGTAGACCAGGGGAATCGCGGAAGCCCAGGCAACGCAAGCTGCCGGTTTGTTCGTAATTAGCGCTTTCACATGCGCTCCGCCGGAACGCACAAAATCCGCCGCGGCAAGAACATCCATTTCAACCGGGCTGAACCCCGCGCGTGCGAGAGCGCAACGCAGGAATTTCCGGATGAAAACATCTTCAATAACGATAACAATGCCGGAATCGACTTCTGTGACCATGGCTAACACCGCCCGCCAAGGCTGCAATCTGACCAGGTGCGTCAGCTAGTCTCAGTGTGAAGTAGCTCCGTTATAAGGGCAATCCCCTCAAATGGGAGAGGAGCCCAAGTGTAATGCGGGTGAAGGATTATCCGACTTGACGCTTATGGAAGCGGTAAAACCTGCGATTGCAACTGCGGCATCGGAAAGGCAGGATCGAGAACATACCCAGCACGCGATCCAGCGAAGTCTTCGCCCGGGAATACCTCACGTCCTGCCAACCGCATTGCATGCACCGCGGACACGACCCGGATTCCCCCGAAACACCCGGTTGCCCGGCATGCTTCGACTGCAGTCCCGTTGATGCTAGTTCCATAGAGTGCTCGGATTAATTATCCCAGAGACTCATTTTGCGCGGACAAACGCATCGCTCAAATTAGTCCCGGTTATGTACCAGATTTATCCAGCTACGGAAAATCTGACGTGAGTTTACACGCATCTGGGAGGCGTGTTTGTGCGGATCCAGCGGAGTCTTCAATTCGCAGACATCGCCGCAGTTCACGTCCTGCGTACACCAGTCCGCGATCATTTCCGGCGTGACCTCAGGATGAAACTGAAAACCGTACAGGAGCTTTTCCGCCCTGTAGGCCTGATTGCCGCACGCCTCGGAGGATGCCAGATGCGTCGCCCCTGGCGGCAGATCGAACGTGTCGTTGTGCCAGTGGAAGACGTCGAAAGGATCGGACACTTGCCCGAGCAGGGGGTCCTCGCGACCCGCCTCCGTCAGCTGAACCGGGAACCAGCCGATCTCCGGCGCGGCATTGCGTCGCACGCCGCCGCCCAGCGCCCTGGCAAGCAGTTGGGCGCCCAGGCAGATGCCCAGGACCGGCTGTTGCCTGGCGATCGCATCCGCGATGATCTCGACCTCTGCGTACAGGAACGGCAGGTCGTCGTTCGCCGACATCGGACCGCCCAGCACGATCAGTGCATCGTAACCGGCCGGATCGGGCCGCACCGGCGGATCGAGGTAAAGATCCGCGTAGTCGATTTGGACGCCTTCCAGCGTCTCGGCGATCAGGCCCACGCCTTCGAACGGAACGTGGCGGAAGGCCAGGATCCGCATCACTGCGGAGGCATGCCCGTCTGCGCCACCTGGAAATGACTCAGGCTATCGGCATACTTCGAGATGCCGCGGAACAGCGCATCGGCCAGCCTCTGGCGGTAGTCGGACTTCTTGAGGAGCGCCTCTTCCCTGGCGTTGGTCAGGAAGCCGATCTCGGCCAGGACCGACGGCATGTTGGCCCCGATCAACACCACGAAGGGCGCCTTCTTCACGCCGCGATTCTTTTCCGCGGGGAAGTTCTTCGCCGAGAACGAATAGAGCGACGCCTGAACGCGGCCGGCGAAGTCCTTCGACTCTTCCGACTTATCGTGCAGCGTGATTTTCTGGACCAGGTCGCGAAGCTCGAAAATGGATTTCTCGGAAGTGGCATTTTCGCGCGACGCCACATCGGCGGCGTCCTTGCTGCTCGGGAAGTTCAGGTAATACGTCTCGACTCCGGTAATGCGCGGTACGGGCGAGGAGTTCGCGTGGATGGACAGGAAGAGGTCGGCCTTCTTCTCATTGGCCAGCGCCGTTCGGCCTTCCAGCGGGATGAATGTATCGTCGTTGCGCGTGTAGATCACTTCCGCGCCCATCCGGTCCTCGATCATCTTGCCGAGGCGCAATGCGACGTCCAGCACCAGGTCCTTTTCCAGCAGACCGCGCGGACCCTGCGTCCCCACATCGTGGCCGCCGTGGCCCGCGTCGATGACCACGCGATTGACCTTCAAACCCAGTGCTCGCACGAGTGAGGTGTCGCCCGAGGTGGTATGGCGGGCTGCCTTGCCCGTCTCGTTCGGCAGAACCGCGCTGTTCGCCGGCTTGGGGGGCGTCAGCAGCACCGGAGGCAAGGCCGCCGGCAGTGCCGGAGGAGGCGCCGCGGCCGCGGCCACCGATACTACGGTGTTGGGCGCCACCAGTTCGTTCTTGGCCGGTTCGGCCGTCACCTTCTCGGCGGAAATATCGGCCTTAATCGCCGGTGGCGTTTTGACCGGCGCCTTCACGGGCGGAGTTGTCTGCGCGGGCGGCGGTTGGATCTGCGGCTTGACCGGCGCTGGCGGCGGTGTCACAGGCGCCGCAACCGCGGGCGTCGCTGCCGCGATCGGCGGAGTCTCACGGGAGGCATCGGGCGCCTGAACGGGGGCAGTGGTCATTGCGCGCAGTTCGATCATCAGCCGGTTGGGATTGGTCAACTGCGAAGTGCTGACTTCAACTGCCGGCCCTAAATCCAGCACCACGCGCGTCACCCCGGGCGTGGTTTCCGCGACCCGGACTCGCTGTATGAGCTTGTCCTCGATGGTCTCCGCGTAGAAGACTTTCTTTTCGATACGCGGCCGGCTGTTGCCGATGTCGTAATAAATCCGTTCGGGATTGTGCAGGCGATCGGTGTGATACTGGAAGTCGCCGGAGACCTCGATGGCGACGCGAGTGACGTCGGGAAGCGTCCAGTGGCGCACCGCGGTGACTGTTCGCTGCGCCCGGTCCGTCTGGGCCATCAGTAAAGAGAGCGTGAGCGTCAGCGCGGCGAGCAGCTTCATAAAATCATCGCGACACGTAGCGCACCGTGCCGTCGGCGTCCACGACTTCTTTCACGTGCGTGGGACCGGAAGGTGGTGCGGTTTGAGCTACCGGTTCCGGCGCAGGTTTGGCCTGAGCCGCGGCAGCCAGCCTTTGCAGATTCTTCTGCACCTGAATCACGTAATTCTGTGTCTCGGCGAACGGAGGAATGCCATTATATTTCGCCACCGCTGCCTCACCGGCATTGTAGGCAGCCAGGGCCAGCGGAGTGTTGTCGGCGTACAGTTCCAGCAGATATTTCAAGTAGCGGGCGCCGCCCTGGATATTCTCCACGGGATCGAAAACGTGCGTCACCCCGAACCTGTGGGCGGTGGAAGGGATCAACTGCATCAACCCCAGCGCGCCCTTGGGAGAGATCGCGGTGGGATTGTAGTTGCTCTCGGCCTTGATGACCGCGTGAATCAACTGCGGCGGCAGCGAATGTTCGGCGGCGATCCGGTCTACCAATTCGCTAATGCCGGAAGGCGGATCGAGGGGAACCTGCGTTACGGGAACTGCCGGCTCAACCACTCGCGGAGCCACGACTGCCGGTGCGACGCTGCGTTGGTTTACCACGCGAGTACTCACGACCACACTGCGGACGAGTTTGCCCGTACGCATGTCCGCGTGAACTACACTCGTCATGCGCGACGGCGCCGCATCCGGATTGGCGCCCCAGAGACCAGTTGCCATAAGTGCGCTCCAAACCAGTGTAGAACAAATCCTCGTCAAAATGTTTCGGTCTCCATTATAGGGCAATAGCCGATTCCGCTGCCAGCCATACAGGATTTTCCCGTAATCTCCGATGGTATCATTTCTGTTGTGAAGCGAGCGGGCTACGTCCTGGTGGGGGGAAGAAGCAGCCGCATGGGTCGTGACAAGGCATTCCTGCCCGTTGCCGGCGTACCGTTGGGCGCGCACCTCGGCCGGCTTCTGGAGACCGCCGCGGGGACCGCAGTCCTGGTCGGCGATGCGCGGGTTTATGGCGGCCTCGGGTATCCGGTCGTTCCCGATCACTACCCCGGAGAAGGTCCGCTCGGCGGAATCCTGACCGCGCTGCGCCATACCGCCGCGGATCTCAACCTGATTGTCGCTTGCGACATGCCCCGGCTGACCGTCGAATTCCTCCGCGAACTGCTGGATGCCGCCGCCGCGAATCCTGCCGGCGTCCTGATTCCCGAAACCGCCGGCGGTCATCGCGAACCGCTTTGCGCCGTCTATAGCCGGAGTGCTCTGCCGGGCCTGCAACGGGCTTTCGACACCGGCATCCGGAAGGTCACGGCAGCCTGCGAAGGCCTCGACGTGAGATCCTACCCTGTAGCAGAAGTTTCTTATTTTCAGAATCTTAACACTCCAGAAGATTGGGGTCGATATGCCGCAGGATGATCCGTTTCCGCACTATATCGAATTCCGGCACGTCTATAAGACGTTCGATCATCCTGTTTTGGTCGATTCGAACTTCCACGTAAATGCCGGCGAAACCGTGGCCATCATCGGCCGAAGCGGCGTCGGCAAGTCCGTGACCCTGTCCCACATGATGGGCTTCCTGAAGCCCGACAGCGGACGCATCATCGTGGCCCACGAAGACATCACCGATTTCAGCGAGGCCGAACTGCGCCGCGTCCGCCGTAAGGTGACGATGGTATTCCAGTCAGGGGCGCTGTTCGACTCCCTCACGGTCGCGGAAAACGTCATGTTCTCCATGGAGTTGCGCGAGGATTACAACGCCAAGAACAAGGCGGACGTGGTCAACGGACTGCTCCAGATGGTGGACATCGCCGAATCCGCCAAGGCCTACCCGTCGGATCTGTCGACCGGGTACAAACGGGCGGTCGCCATTGCCCGCGCCTTAGCCGCCCAGCCACAGTGCATCCTCTATGACGAACCGACCACCATGGTCGACCCTATCATGAGCGATCACCTGGGCGACCTTATGCTGCGCCTGAAGAAGCAACTCAAGCTCACCAGCGTGGTGGTCACGCACGACCTCGACCTGATGTATAAGGTCGCCGACCGCGTCGTCTTTCTTTATGAGGGCGGTGTGATTTTCTTCGGACCCATCGACGAGCTGGTGAAGTCGGACCACCCGCACATCCGCGAATTCCTGGAAATGGACCGCGTGGTTCGGACCTAGCCTAATCGGCCACAGATGAACACAGATAAACACAGATCCGGAACCAGGTTTTTGTCCGCGTTCATCTGCTCATTTTCGCGGTGCTCTTCTTTTTGGCGGCAGTCTTCTTTTTAGCGGCAGTCTTCTTTTTCGTAGCGCCCTTCTTCTTAGTGGCTCCCTTCTTTTTCGGGATATTCGCGCCCGCCTCGCGTGCCTCGCTTAGCGCAATCGCGATTGCCTGCTTGGGATTCGTGACCTTCTTGCCGCTGCGGCCCGATTTCAGCTCGTGCTCCTTGTACTCGTGCATCACCTTTTTGACCTTGCCTCGGCCCTTTGTACTGGAGCTTTTCTCTTTTGTCGCCATACGTCATCGCGATGCACGTAGCCTGCCAGTGGCATTTTCGAATAGGTGAAAAAAAGGACATGCTATCTTAATGTATTGATGCTTGCTTCCCGGACCCTGACTGCGACCGCCGTGCTTGCATGCGGGGTAGTGAGCGCACAGGCGCCCCAGCCGGCGCAGCTCCCGATTGTCGAATCGCCGAGCCCGCTGGTGAATCCGCTCCTCCCCTCCGGCCCCGACCCCTGGGTTACCTGGCATGCCGGTTTTTACTACTACATGAACACCACCGGCCGGAACCTGAAAATCTGGAAAACCAGGTCAATGGCCGATCTCGGCCAGGCCGAAAACAAGATCGTTTGGACGCCTCCGCAGACCGGGCCAAATTCGCGGGACGTCTGGGCGCCGGAACTGCACTATCTGCGCGGCAAGTGGTACATCTACTTCGCGGCCGACGCCGGCACCAACGCCTCCCACCGCATCTGGGTTCTCGAGAATCCCAGCCAGGATCCGCTCGCCGGCGAATGGCAACTGAAGGGCAAGGTCGCCGATTCGACCGATCGCTGGGCCATCGATGCCACCATCCTGGAACAGGGCTCGCGGCTGTTCATGATCTGGTCCGGCTGGGAAGCCGACGTCAACGGCACCCAGAATCTGTACATCGCCGAACTGTCGGACCCCTGGACCGTCAAGAGTCCGCGCGTCAAGATCTCGTCGCCCGATCAACCGTGGGAAAAGGTCGGCGACCTGACGGCGCGCCGCGATCCCGAAGAGAATCCGGGGCTGAACAGGATCGATCCGCCGCACGTCGAGGTCAACGAGGGCCCCGAAATCCTGCGCCACGGCGACAACATCTTCCTCATCTACTCGGGCGGCGGCTGCTGGACGGACTTCTACAGCATGGGCATGCTCACCGCGCGCGCCGACAGCGATCTGCTGGATCCGAAATCCTGGAGCAAGAGCCCGATACCCGTGTTCTGGCAATCGGCGAAGGCGCACGCGTACGGCACCGGCCACGGCAGTTTCTTCCGCTCGCCCGATGGCACGGAGGATTGGATGCTGTATCATGCCAATCCGCAACCCGGACAGGGCTGCGGCACCCATCGCGCGCCGCGCGCCCAGCGCTTCACGTGGAATCCCGACGGCACTCCGAATTTCGGCCGGCCCGTGGGAATCGGGGTTGGGGTGCCGCGGCCTTCGGGGGAGTAGGCTGCGGCGGGCGTAAGCAAGCGACGATACTTCGTGTACGACGTGACACTGTAGCGATCCCTCATCACGCTCGCGGCGCCGATTAGAAAGCACCGCGCCTTCGGCGCGTTCGCAGGCCAGAGGCCGGCCGGAGGCCTACGCTACGCCCAAACGTTTTCTGGCTCTCCGCGTAATATTGAGAGATATGCAGAATCACCTCTCCCGGCGAACCTTCCTGGGCATGTCGGCATCACTGCTTGTTGCGGACCGCCTCTTCGGCCAGCCGGCCGCCAACTCCAGGAAGCCTAACCCCGATCTCGAACGGCTGGGCGCGGTCGCGGTCGCCGAGGCCAAGAAGGCCGGGGCCACGTACGCCGACATCCGCATCAACCGATATCGCCAACAGTTTTCCGGATACCGCCTCGCGCCCCAGCGCGGCAGCAACAAGACCGACGAAGTTCCGTTCGTGACCGACCAGGCCAGCTTCGGTTTCGGCGTCCGCGTCATCGCCAACGGCCAGTGGGGCTTTGCCGCATCACCGCTGGTCACCGCCAGCGAAATCGCCCGGATCACGCGCGAGGCCGTGGTCGTGGCCAAGGCCAACGCCGCCCTGCAGGCCAGTCCCGTGCAACTCGCCCCCACCAAAAAGTACGTCGACCGCTGGACCTCCGCCTACCAGAAGGACCCCTTCGGCATCTCCGTCGACGAGAAGCTCGAGTTGATCCACGGGGCCGCCGTCACCCTGAAGAAGGACCCGAAGATTATGGTGGCCTTCGGCTTCCTCGCCTTCCGCGCCGAGGACAAGTATTTCGCCTCCAGCGAAGGCTCGTCGATCCAGCAATACATCGTGCAGGTCTTCCCCAGTCTCCAGGCCACCGCCGTCGATATCCAGAAGAACATTTCGCGCAGCCGCAGTTACCAGGTCCCGCCCTCCACCGCCGGATGGGAAGCGATCGCCAAGGCCAACCTCGGCGAGAACGCACCGCGCGTCCGCGACGAAGCCCTCGAACACCTCGCCGCTCCGCCCGTCACGCCCGGCAAAAAGGACTTGGTCCTGCTCCCCAGCCATCTCTGGCTGACCATCCACGAATCGCTCGGCCACTCCACCGAGCTCGACCGCGCCCTCGGCTTCGAGGCCAATTTCGCCGGCACGAGTTTCATGACCACCGAGAAAATGGGCAAGTTCAAAGTGGGCAGCGATCTGATCAACGTGTTCGGCGACCGCACCAACGAGGGCGGACTCGCCACCGTGAAGTACGACGACGATGGCGTCCTCACCACCAAGTTCCCCATCGTCGAAAAGGGCGTCTTCAAGCACTACCAGACCATTCGCGACCAGGCCCATCTGATCGACGAAAAGGAATCGCGCGGCTGCTGCTATGCCGATTCGTGGAGCAGCGTCCCGTTCCAGCGCATGCCCAACGTCTGGCTCGAAGCCGGGCCTCGCGAGATCAACCCCGATTCGCTCATCTCCGGCGTCGACGACGGCATCCTGATCGACGGCGACGGCAGTTTCTCCATCGACCAGCAGCGCTACAATTTCCAGTTCGGCGGCGACGCCTTCTGGCAGATCAAGGGCGGCAAGAAGGCCGGCATGGTGTCGCGCGTGGCTTATCAATCGAAGACCAGCGATTTCTGGAATTCGTGCGACGGCATCGCCGGACCCGCGTACTGGCAGCAATTCGGCAGCTTCTTCGACGGCAAGGGCGAACCCGAACAGATCAACGCCGTCAGCCATGGATGTTCGCCGGCCCGCTTCCGGCAGGTAAACGTTCTGTTGACCGACTAAGGAGATTGCCATGCTCACTCAAAAAGACGCCAAGAACCTTATCGACAAAGTGATCGGCTTCTCCAAGCTGCCGCAGTGCGAAGTGAACGTCACGTGGACCGAGGACGCCTTCATACGCTTCGCCAATAACGGGATCACCACATCCGGCTACCGCATCACGCAGCAGATCTCGATCAGCAGCGTGACGGACGATAAACGGCAAGGCAATGCCGTGGTCACCGAACTCATCGACGACGCCCTGCAGCACGGCGTGCAGCAGGCCGAGGACCTCGCCAAAATCTCCAAGCCCAATCCCGAAGACATGCCCGCGTTGGGACCCCAAAAGTACCTCACGCTGGCCAACTTCGACGCGTACACCGCGGCCGCGCGCGGTGATGCCATGATCCCGCACGTGAAAGCCATCATCGAAAGCGCAAAATCGGGCGAGCTCACCGCCGCGGGTTTCATTCAGCGATCGTCGAACGCCATCGCGGTGGGCAATAAGGCCAACCTGTTCGGCTATCACACGTACACGGACTGCAGCCTGACCAACACCATGCGGACAGCCGGCGGCGCCAGCTCCGGTTGGGCCTCCCAGACTTCCGTTTCGCTGAAGGACATCAATGGCGAAGCGGTCGGGAAGATCTCGGCCGAGAAAGCCAAACGCGGCGCCGTGACGAAGAAGAAACTCGACCCGGGCAAGTACACCATCATCCTCGAACCCGCCGGAGTCAGCGACCTGGTCGGCCTGCTCGCCGGCAATTTCGGCGCGCGCTCGGCCGAGCAGGGGCAAAGCTTCCTCAGCAAACAGGGCGGCGGCACGCATCTCGGCGAGAAGATGTTCCCCGACTACATCACGCTGCGCAGCGATCCGCTGGATACCAAGCTCGCCACCGCGCCGTGGGGTCCGTCGCTGCTGCCGAATCAGCGGCTGCCGTGGATCGACAAGGGCGTCGTGAAGAATCTCTACTACGATCGTTTCTGGGCATCGAAGGCGAATAAGGAGCCCACACCGGCGCCCGGCAATATCGTGCTCGATGGACAGGGGCACACGCTGGACGATCTCATCGCGTCGGTGGATCGCGGGCTGCTGGTGACGCGACTCTGGTACATCCGCACGCTGCAGCCGCAGACGTTGCAGTTAACCGGACTCACGCGCGACGGCGTGTTTCTCGTCGAGAAGGGCAAGATCACGGATCCCGTGACGAACTTCCGCTGGAACGAAAGCCCTGTGCGGGTCCTGCAGAACACCAGGATGCTGAGTCGTGCATCACGTGCGCAGGGTTCGGAGACAGGGTCGGCGATCGTGCCCGCGATCGTGGCCGACGATTTCAACTTCGCCAGTATCAGCGATGCTGTCTAAAATGTTGCCGGGCCTGCTGGCCGCCGTGCTGCTGCGGGCCCAATCGCAGCCCGCGCTCGACCGCGCCACCGTACTCATGCGCGATTACGCCCGCGGCATGACCGAAAATGCCTTCGACGTCCGCGTGAAGATCAGCGAGTACGCGGATGGAAAGCTCCGCCGCGTGAAGAACACGACCCACCGCATGAGTTTCACCAAGGGCCGTTTTCGCGGCACCGAACCCGACCAGCAGACCGACTGGGAAAGCACCATCGTCGTCTCTCATGCGGGCCGCGGCACCCTCGGCCTCGAGATGTTCACCGACCGCGGTATCTGGGATCCCGTCTTCGCCGTCTCGCCCGGAGGCCGTCTGCATAACGAGTGGATTTACGAGAGCCCCGCCGCCGGCATCCTGAAGTATCATTCCAGCACCGCCTGCAACACGTTCGAACCGGACGGCGCAAAATTCCGCTTGTCCCGGCAATTCTGCGGCCGCGGCGAACTCGCGATGGACAACGGCCTGCAAGCAAAGTTCGAAGCCCTGGGTCTGCCCCTCACCGTCGGCAAGGAAGTCCTCCGCGAGTACCGCAGCGAGAGCACCTATCGCAAAATCGCGACGGCCGGGTCTTCCGAGCCTTTCCTCTTCCCCGCCACCGCGACCTCCACCTTCGTCTTCAAGACTCACAAAATCGTCGTGGAAGCCGCCTACTCGCTCGCGCATGCGCGGTGAAGTGATATCATTCCTTCCTGACCATGGGTCCGTCTTCACAAATCGGCCATTACCGCGTCACGGGCAAACTCGGCGAAGGCGGAATGGGCGCCGTCTACCGCGCCACCGACACCAAACTCGGCCGCGACGTCGCCATCAAGGTCCTGCCCCAGGGCTTCGCCGAAGATACCGCGCGCATGCAGCGCTTCGAGCGTGAAGCCCAAGTACTCGCTTCGCTCAACCACCCCAACATCGCGGCCATCTACGGCGTCGAACAGTCGGCCATTGTGATGGAACTGGTGGAAGGCGACGACCTCAAAGGTCCGCTGCCGGTCGACACCGTCATGGAGTACGCCCGCCAGATCGCGGCCGGCCTCGAAGCCGCCCACGAAAAAGGCGTCGTCCATCGCGACCTCAAGCCCGCCAACATCAAAGTCGCTTCCGACGGCACGGTCAAGCTGCTGGATTTCGGACTTGCCAAAGCCACTGAAGAAACCACCGCCGCCAGCGGCACAATGTCGCCGACCATGTCCCTCGCCATGACGCGCGCCGGAGTCATTCTCGGTACCGCCGCCTACATGTCGCCCGAGCAGGCGCGCGGCAAGCCCGTCGATCAGCGGGCCGACATCTGGGCGTACGGCGTCGTGCTATACGAAATCCTCACCGGCGCGCAGCTATTCGGCGGCGGCGAGACCGTCACCGATACGCTCGCCTCGGTCGTCAAGGACACGCCCGACTTCAACAAACTGCCGCCCGACACGCCCCTGCGCCTGCGCCGCCTGATCGGTCTCTGTCTGCAAAAGGATCCCCGGCAGCGTCTGCGCCACATCGGCGATGCACGGATCCTGCTGGATGAGGCCGACGCGCCCGCCCCCACCCTTGCCGCGCCCCCCGCGGCCCGCCCGTGGCTGCCCTGGGGTATCACGGCCGCTGCCCTCGCCATCGCCGCCGTTGCAGCCGGAGTCGCGTGGCTGCGGCCGGCCGCTGCCGATTCCGGACCCGGCGCCGCACACTTCCCGCTTGCTTTGCCCCCCGGCACCGCGCTGCCGCCATCGCCCTCCGCCACCGAGTGGGTGCCGTCGCCGGACGGCCGCAATGTAGCGATCGTCGCCGGTGAGGACGCGGCTAGCAGCCTTTGGCTGCGTCCCTTGAACTCCGTCGCGCCGCACCGGATTGACAGGACCGAGGGCGCGGGCTTTCCCTTCTGGTCGCCCGACGGACAGTCCATCGGATTCTTCACGCAGGATAAGCTGAAGCGGGTCGCCGTATTCGGTGGCGCCGTACAAACCATCTGCAATGTCGCCGGCACGGGCAGGGGTTCCGCCGGTGACGGTGCTACGTGGAGTAAGGATGGCTTCATTCTGTTTGCAAGTGCCGGCAATCCCCTGATGCGGGTTTCGGCTCTCGGCGGCATCCCGGCGCCCGCCACAAAGCTGCAAAAGGGCGAGTCCGGACATCTTTGGCCCCAACTTCTTCCCGACGGACGCCACGTGCTCTACCTGTCCGCGGGGGCGGATCCGGCAATCTACGTCGAGGAACTGGGCTCTGGAAAACGCGTTCGCGTTTTGAAGACGCCCGGGCGAGCTGCCTGGGCGCCGCCCGGCTATCTGCTCTTTACGCGCGAAGGAACGCTGTTCGCCCAGCGGATGAACGGCGCTAGCTGGCAGTTGGAAGGCGAACCCGCGAGCATCGCTGAGGAAGTGAACACGAACGATACGGCGGGACGCAGCACGTTCGCCGTTTCGCAAAATGGCGTGCTGGTCTATCGCCAGGGATTGCGTGTTGCCGAACGGCAGTTGAACTGGCGCGATCTCAGCGGAAAAGTGCTGAACCCGGTGGGAAAACCGGGGACATATCGCAGTGTCTCGATCTCTCCGGATGAGAAGATTGCCGCACTTGTGGTCGGCTCACAGACCTACGACGTGTGGGTGATGGATATGGTCACCGGAGTCCTCTCGGCGATGACCCATGACGCCAGGCATTCCCTCAACAATACGCCCACGTGGTCTCCGGATTCCACGAAACTGGCCGTCACGCCGCTGGAAGGCGGAGTTCACCTGATCACTGTGGCATCCGGCAAGATCGACGTGCTGACGAAGGAAGGCCTCATCACCGAAGACTGGTCGCCGGATGGCAAGACGATTCTCTGCCGGGATGCCCCAGGCCACCAGTTTTCGCTGCTTTCGCTCTCGGCGGGTTTCAAGTCTGAAACCGTCCTCACCAGTCAGTTTCGCCTCTCAAGCTCCCGCTTCTCGCCGGATGGCAAATACGTGGCATACACGTCGGACGAGACAGGCGAGCCCGAAGTTTACGTCGCCTCATTCCCGTCATTTGCGGTGAAGCGCAGAATCTCTACCGGCGGCGGAACCTATCCGGCATGGGCGCGAGCGACCGGGCAGCTATTCTATCGGGCGACGGACGGGATGTTGATGGCGATAGACGTCCGGATGGGCGCCAAAATCGAAGCCGGTATCCCCAAGCCGCTTTTCCGTTTTGGAACCGGCCGCGCCGGCAATCGCTTTGCCGTGTCCGCCGACGGCAAGCGCTTCCTGACTAACGACCTCCCGCAAGCGCGCGGAGCCGATCAGCCCGACCTGACCGTGGTGATCAACTGGGCGGCAGCCCTGAAGCATTGAGGTGTGAGGTCTTCGCTCCAATCACGAACGGCCGTCGAGGCAGTTTTGATGCGCGGCGTCTCCAAAGCATGAAGGCCAGTGGCGCGAGAATCAGGAAGGCAGCAGCCGGTTCCGGCACGCTGGAGGCAGTCTCGCCGCCAGTAATATTCACATTGTCGAGATATGCGGCGGCAGACCAGTTTGCATTCCCTTGGAACAGCACCTCTACGCCGATCGAAAACTGATGCACATCGGCAAGCGTAGTAGCCACGTCTCCCGCGAAGAAAGCGGAATTGAGGATAGCCGAGTAATGCGTCCATTGTCCACTGATGTCCAATGTGGATAACCAGTCAATTGCGCTGCCTGTGGTGGGAGGGCAACAACTCGTAGGTCCGGCAAAAGACACCAGTAGCACAGTGCGCGCGACAGGAACATCGGAGCTTAGGTCGTACTTCACATCGAAACTCAGCGTTTGTCCCGCATAAGATGACAGGTCGCCCAAAAAAGCAGGGGGCGCATCGAACTGATCTCCAGTCCCGGATGAGACACCAACACCGGACCGAAAAATCATACCACCCGGGTTACCACCCGTTGCCGACCACGGCATCGGCGGAACTCCTTCGTCCATCCAGCCTTCTGCGCCAGTAGAAAAATTGCTGAGAATGCTCCCGTGCGCCGCTGACAAGACTCCCAAGAATAGTGCGATCCCAAAGACTCTGCTCATAGGTACTGAATCGTACCATGCGTCGGCTGTGTGTAAGAAATCGCAAACTGTGGGAATATGTCACTCATGTACCGAGTGCTGATTCTCGCAACCACTATCCTGACTAGCGTTCTCGCCCAGGTTCCGCGCAACCGGGCGCCCTACCCTAATGAACAATGGGTGAAACTCTTCAACGGCAAGGACCTCGCCGGTTGGGTCAACGTCGGCCACGAAAAATGGACCGTCGAAGAAGGCACCATCCACGGCCAGGGCGTCACCAAAGAGTACGGCTATCTCATGACGGAAAAGCCGTATAAGGATTTCTGGCTGTCGCTCCGCTTCAAGTGCGAAGACGATGGCAACAGCGGGATCTACTTCCACACGACGTTCAAGCCCGGCACTGTCGATGTCGATAAGGGCATGCAGTTCGAGATCGATCGCACGCTCAATCACCACAACGGCGGACTCTATGGCGACAACCGCGGCTGGATTGCGTGGCCTTCTCCAGAGTACGAACAGGTGCTCCGCCCGACCGACTGGAACGACATGCTGCTGAAGGTGGAAGGCAACCACATGGTCTGCATCCTGAACGGCATCACCGTGCTGGATTTCACCGACCCTTCACCGAAATCCTTCGACGGCGGCATCGCGCTGCAACTCCACTCGGGCGGCGAAGGCAACATGCGGTTCAAGGACATTTACGTGCGGGACATGTCAGTACGATGATGCTCCACCATGTAGCTCTTACCGTCAGCGACCTGGAACGCTCGCGGGCGTTCTATCGCGACATTTTGCGATTGCGCGAGATCGAGCGGCCGCCGTTCAATTTTCCGGGCGCGTGGTTCGCGGTGGGCGAATCGCAGCACGTTCATCTGATCGTGCACACAAATCCGACGTATCGCGAAGGCAAGGGGCTGGACACGCGCGACGTACACTTCGCCATCCGCGTGGCCGATTATTGGGCGACCGCCGAATACCTGCAGAGCCACGGATACAGTAAGGATTCGGCTGACGAGTTCAAGCGCGTCATCATTAGTCCGCAGGCCACGGCCGGGTTTCCGCAGATGTACATCATGGACCCCGACCGTCACGTGATCGAGATCAACTCAGCGCAGCTTGCTCCAGGTTGAAGCCGGGCATCGCCACGCCGAATTCGCTGGCATTGGTGAGCTTCACGTCGGCGTACCGCTTGTTCTTCATGTCGTACACCTCGCATACGTCGAACGGCAGCGAGTAGATGTGCAGCGTGACCGCGCGCGAACCGAACGCCGCCGGATTCGCCACGAGGTGGATCGGCTCTTCGGGATCGACTTCGCCGGGCGTTGACGCGTCGATCAGGTACCGCGAGGTCGGTTCGAGTTCGCAGGTCTGCGCGGCCGGGTCGCACTGCACGAGGCGGAAATTCTGCACCTGCACCTTGCCGTACGCGATCGCCATCCAGCATCTCTGGCCCCGATGATTGTGGATCGAGCTGACCTGGCCAACCTCCCAGCAGATCGCGATCAGTTGGAAGAGGGGCGTGCGCAGAATCAGGTTGCGCGTGTATTTCTCGCCGCAAAACCACGCGTACGGGTTCAGCGTGGCCGGATCGACCGGATTGGCGCGCAGATACTCCAGGACTCCCTCGTGCGTGAATTGCTCGGGCGGAATGGCGGCCAATCCCGCGGCGAAATCGTCAATCGTCACCATCGCTACACTCCTATGTCTTCGTTCCACAACGCGGGGTTCGCGCGGATGAAGTCCGTCATCATCGCGATGCACTCTTCGTCCTGCACCACTTCCACCGTGACGCCGTTCTGCCGCATATATTCTTCCGCGCCGAGGAAGGTGCGATTCTCGCCCACGACGACGCGCGGGATCTTGTAGAGCACGATGGCTCCGCTACACATGGGACACGGCGATAGCGTGCTGTATAGTGTACTCCGCCGGTAGACGGCCGCGGGCAGCCGCCCCGCCTGGCGCAGGCAATTCATCTCGCCATGATCGATCGCGCTGCCGGTCTGCACGCGGCAGTTGTGGCCCCAGCCGATGACGCGGTCCTCGTGCACGAGCACCGAGCCGATCGGGATGCCACCCTCGGACAGGCTCTTCCGCGCCTGTGCGATGGCCAGTTCAAGGTAAGGGTCGCGCATTCTGTTTATTCTAGCGGGGTGGGTCCCGCGGTGCGCTTGGCCGTGCGCTTTCCGCTCTATCGGAACCTGATGCGCGATGGTCCTACAACAGTAAGTTGGTTCTCCAGCTTCATTTCCAGGATTGCAGTGTCGCACGATCGCGCATTTCTGCGAGCGTTGTGCGAAGAGGCGAAGACCATGGAACTGCCCTGCCTCGCCGGATCGGCGGCGTTACCATGAACAGATGACTCCTCAAGCCCCGTGGTGCAATCCCGTGCGCGCGCGCATGCAGGCCGGACTTCCCGTCTTCGGCGTGACCATCACTACTCCGTCGGTGGAAGCCGCCGCGCACGCCGCCACGCTCGGATTTCATTTCCTGTGGGTGGAGATGGAGCATTCGCCTGTCACGCTGGAGACCCTGCGCTACATCGTGCTCGCCACACGGGGACTGCCGGCCGCAGTCTTCGCCCGCGTGCCCGTGATCGAACTGTGGACCGCCAAGCGCGTCCTCGACCAGGGCGTTCACGGCGTGATTTTCCCGTTCACCAGCAACGCCGAGAAGGCCGCCACCGCAGCGGCCGCTTGCCGCTACCCGCCTGTGGGACGCCGCGGATCCGGCGCCGCGATCGCCATCCGCACCTGGCCGCAAACCGGCACCAGCTACTACGATTCCGCCGATTGCGAAGTCGTCACCATGTGCGTCGTCGAAGAGGCCTCCGCGCTCGATCACATCGAGGAGATCGCCGCCACGCCGGGCATCGACGTGATCTTCATCGGCACCGCCGACCTGTCGTTCTCGCTGGGACTCCGCGGGAAGCAGAACGAGCCCGCGTTGCAGGAAGCCATCGCCCGAATCGCCGACGCGGCCAAGCGCCATGGCAAGTTTCTCGGCCGTCCCGCGGCCAGTCCCGACCAGGTCCGCCGCCACATGGAACAGGGCTTTCTGCTGTTTCAGATGCCCACGGAAATCGCCCTGATGGAACTCGGCGCGCGCCAACTCCTCGACCCCTCGGGCAACCTCCGGTAACGTCACTTCCTGGTTGGCGGCTCGCTCGAAAGTAGTTCCAGCACCTCGAGGACTTCCTTCTTCCGAGCGGAATCCAGCACAAGATATTTCCGGTCTCCCTTTCCCGCCGCGAAGTGCGTCACGCCGTTCGCCTCTACGGTCACCGCGCCCGCCGGCGATCGTGCGAAGTACCGTCCGGGCCGAACGGCTTCGAGCGCCGCGGTCAGATCCCAGGTCGGCCGGTCGTACGGCATCCTCTGATACGCCCGGTACGATTCCGCGATCGGATGCGGCCGCGCGTACCCGAAGTCGCGCTCGATACTGCCGGCCGGATACAACAGGTCGCGGCCGATCTCGAATCCGCTAAGAAGCACCGGCGTCGGCCACTGCTCGAACACGGCCTTCGCCGACGCCGCATCGATCTTCACGTTGTACTCCGGCGCGCCGTCGGCGAAATTCCCGGCCATCGCGACCACCAGCGCCACCTTCTCCTTCGCCAGCGCCGCGCCGCCGGGAGCCGCCAGCAGCGCCGCCAAATTCGTGCTGAACCCCGTCTGCACGATAATCACTTTCTCACGCGACGCCGTCAGCAATCGCCGCAGCACCAACGGCGCCGGATCGGCATTGCCGGTTGCGGGCAACGACGCGGCTGTGAGCGCCTTGATCATGTAGCCGTCCTGCGTGCCGTCCTTCAGGGCATGGATCGCCGCGCCGACCGGCAGATCGGGACGCCCGTAGAAGCGATTGATCATGCGGATGTACGGCACGGCGGCCGCATGCGCGTTCGTCAGCGTCACGCCGATCAGTTCGCACTCGCCGCGATCCGTCAGCGAGTGAAGCATGGCGAGCGCGAGGGCGTCGTCGATATCGTTGCCCATGTCGGTGTCGAAGATCACCGGGCGGGCAGCGAAGCCGAGGCTGGCGGCCAGGCAAAGTAGAAGCGGGATGTAGCGGCGTGAATGGGTCACTGGAATTCGACCTCGCAATGGGTGTATTTTCAGAATGTCACACTGTAATACCCGAAAGGAACAGGATGCAATTCACAAGACGGGATTTCGGAAAAGTTGCGCTGGTCTCCGTGCCGCTCAGCCGGGCTTTTGGCGCCAAAACGATTGATTCGAAATTCGGCGGCGTCCAGGTGGGCGCGATCACGTATAGCTTCAATCGGCTTGCCAGCCCCGATCCCGAAGCAATCGTCAAAGCCTATCAGGAGATCGGCCTCGGCGAATGCGAATTGATGTCGAACCATTGCGAAGCATTGGCCGGAGCGCCGGCGATGCCGAACTTCGGTCGCGGCGGAGGTGCGCCCTTTAACGTTGACCGCCGCGGACCCGGTGGACCCCCTCCTGCTGGAGCGCCGCCTGCCGGAGCACCTCCTGCGGGAGGACAGGCCGCGGGCGCGCCTCCTGCCGCACGCAAGGGTGGTGGACGTGCGCCGCTCACGCCGGAGCAGCAGGCCGAACGCCAGGCCGCGATCGAGAAACTGGCCGCATGGCGCGCCGCCGCTACTCCCGCCACATGGAAGGCCGTCACGAAGAAGTTCAACGATGCCGGCGTGCAAGTCGCCCTGCTCTGCTACAACATGCAGGACAGCATGAAGGACGAAGATATCGAATTCGGCTTCACCATGGCGAAGGGACTCGGTGCGAAAGCCATCACCACCAGCACCACGTTGACGATGGCCAAGCGAATCGCGCCCGTCGCCGACAAGCATAAGATGCTGGTGGGCTATCACGGCCACGATGCCACCAATGATGCCAACCAGACCGCGACGCTGGAAAGCTATGCCACCCTCATGGGTTACGGCAAGTACAACGGCGTGAATCTGGACATCGGCCACTTCACCGCCGCCGGCTACGACGCCGTGGCGTTTATTAAGGAGCACCACGAGAAGATCACCAATCTCCACGTGAAGGATCGCAAGAAGGACCATGGTCCGAACGTCGCGGAGTGGGGCACGGGCGACACGCCGATCAAGGACGTGATGCAGCTTCTGAAAAAGGAGAAGTATCCTTTCCCGGCCAACCTCGAACTCGAGTACCAGATTCCGGAAGGCTCGGACATCGTCACCGAGGCGAAGAAGTGCCTCGCATACGTGAAGTCCTGTTTGGTGTAGCGTAGGCCGCGGGCTGCGTCTTGATTAGACGATCCTTTAATTAACGATTCGCTAATTAAAGGATCGTCGCGTTCGCGTTAATAAGGGACCGCGAAGTTGCCGCCCGTAGTTGAGTTTCCGATCCTGCTAGCGTGCCGTGGTCGAAACTGATGTTCGTAATATGTTCGTAATTCATGCCGGCCGGGACGAACTTTCGGGTAAGTGTTCGTGACGAGGGCCGGCCGGTCCCGGGATTCACGCCATTGCGTGGAACAGTGCTCGCCCAACCGGCCGGCGCCTCGAACAGTATGTCACCCCTGACGGTGGAACTCGGTGTGGCCGGTAGTTGCCGCACGGCCAGCCGATAGTCGCATGACGCTACTTCGGCGTGATATCCGTGACCGGCATGTCCCAATGCGCGAGCAGGATCTCGAAGCGGCGCTGCTCCTCGCGCTCATATTTCGCCTGGTCGGG
>Ga0105240_10002747_pt1 | contig 27827 bp, 21 predicted proteins | sample KBSC54metaG_FD_80426 | JGI IMG/M metagenome (GOLD analysis project Ga0105240, IMG submission 80426) | Corn rhizosphere microbial communities from Kellogg Biological Station, Michigan, USA - KBS C5-4 metaG | ecosystem: Host-associated > Plants > Roots > Rhizosphere > Soil | place: Michigan, USA... | reverse complement strand
TTCATGCCGAATCACTGATTATTCCCGGCGAAGATCCCGAGGAATTCGAAGCTTTCAAGGAATTTCAATTAGACACCTGGTGTCCCCAGGACACCGCCGAGCAACAATGCGTCGATCAGCTCACCACCAACCTCTGGCGTCTCAACCGTCTCCAAAATGCCGAAGCTCAAATCTGGGAGGCCGCCATGGAAAATGGAGCCACTCTGGGCAATGTCCTCGAAACCAAATCCTCCCTCCTCGACCGCGTCGGTCGCATGATCCATCGCCTCGAAACCTCCATTCGCCAAATCACCAAGGAACTCCAACGCCTCCAGGCCGCCCGCGTCAAAGCGCAGCGCGCCGCCTGCATCCCCCCTCGATCCTATCCGACGGAACAAAGCCAATTCCTCTCCGATATCGGCCGCCGCGAACCGGATTTTGAAGATTTGGACGAGTAGACGCCCTCCCAACCCTCGGCCATCCCCCGTTAACCGCTGCTGATCTTTGACAATCGAACCCCCACGTTCGCCATGCGTGTGGGTGCTAACCCCTCCTGACTCCTGACTTCTTACTCCCTTGACCCTCCCAACCCTCCGTTTCCGCATGTAGAGATATGGGCTGTGGTATAACGATCACACGGATGGTCGACCCGGCAGATTCTAACCAGGATTGCTCGCTGGACGAAATCACGGCGGCGGTTTACGGGGAGTTGCGGCGACTGGCCGGCGGCTACCTCAATCGCGATGCGGGCAGCTTGACCCTGCAGCCCACGGCGTTGGTCCACGAAGCCTATCTCAAAATGGCCCAACAGGAGCGCCTTCAGTGGCGCAACCGCGGCCATTTCTTCGGGATAGCGGCGCGCTGCATGCGCCAGATCCTGGTCGATCATGCGCGTGCCCGGGGCGCGGTCAAACGCGGCGGCGACGCCCAGCGCGGCGACCCCGAAGAAATGCTGAGCATCGGCCAGGAACCCGAGGCCGGAATTCAGGAACTCGACGACGCCCTCGAAGCCCTCGCGCGGCTCGACGCCCGCAAGGGCCAGATGGTCGAACTCTGCTATTTCGGCGGACTGGATCATGACGAGATCGGGGAAGTCATGGATGTTTCCGCCAGCACCGTGAAGCGCGAGTTGAAGGTGGCGCGCGCCTGGCTGATGCGCGAACTGGGTGGCGCCGCTCGATGAAGCCGATGGATTGGGAACGCGTGCAGGAATTATTCCTGCAGGCCTCGGAGCTGCCGCCGGCCCGGCGAGCCGCCTTCCTCAATGAGCATTGCGAAGACACAGCCGCACGCAGTGAAGTTGAATCGTTGCTGGCTGCCGAGAAGGCGTCCGACGCCTGGCTGCGTTCGATCGTCACGGCGGCGGCGCTCAGCGTACAGACCGCCGATTCCGAACGCGCCATCGGGCGGCGCATCGGGCCGTACGTCGTCGAAAAGGAGATCGGCCAGGGCGGCATGGGTACGGTCTACCTGGCATTCCGCGACGACGACGAGTTCCACCAGCGCGTCGCTATTAAGGTAGTCAATCGCGACATGCATTCCGAGTTCGGCTTGACGCGATTCCGCCGCGAGCGGCAGTTGCTCGCCGACCTGCAGCATCCCAACATCGCCCGCCTGCTGGACGGCGGCACGACCAGCGACGGACTTCCGTACTTCGCCATGGAGTACCTCGAAGGCGAAGCCATCACGCTGTACTGCCGGCGCAAGGGCTTGGGCCTACGCGCCCGCCTGGAGTTGTTTTTGCCCGTATGTTCGGCCGTGCAGTTCGCGCATCGCCAACTGGTAATCCACCGCGACCTGAAGCCAGGCAACATCCTGGTGGATCAGGACGGCATTCCGAAACTGCTGGATTTCGGCGTGGCCTCGCTGCTCGACGAGCATTGCGAGCCGGCCGGAGCCTTCTCGCCGATCACGGCAAAGTACGCCAGTCCCGAGCAGCTCAGCGGGGCGAAGCTAACGACCGCCACCGACGTGTATTCGCTCGGCGCCATCCTGCGGGAACTACTCGAGGGCAGCGGCGAGCCGGTCGATCACGACCTCGAAGCGATCGCCGCGATGTCGATGAGCGCCGAGCCGGAGAACCGGTACGCGTCGCCCGCCGAGCTGGCGGCGGATGTGCGGCGGTATCTCGACTGGCAGCCGGTGCGCGCCCAAACCGGGTCGTTCTGGTATCGGACGCAAAAGCTGTTGCGACGCCGCCGGCTGCCGGTGGTCGCTGCCGCGGCGGTGGTGTGCAGCCTGCTGCTCGGAACGGCGGGAGCGCTGCATCAGGCGCGGCAGGCGGAGGCAGCCCGCAAGGTGGCCGATCGCGAGCGGGCGCGAGCCGAAGAGCGGCTGATGCAGATGCTCAACCTGTCGGATCGCACCGTAATGGATGTGATCGGGCTGATGGAACGGCTGCCCGGCACCATGGCGGCGCGGCGTCAACTGGCCGGCGCGATGGTGGAGTTTCTGGAGAAGGCTTCGCTGAGCGCGCATAGCGATCCGGCGGTCCGGGTCACGCTGGCAAAGGCCTACTTCCGGCTGGGCGGAGTGCAGGGCGGCACCGATATGGCGAACGCGGGAGACGTGTCCGGGGCGCTGAAGAGTTTCCTGGCCGGGTCGGCGCTGCTGGAGGGGATTCCTCCGGTGCTGAAAGCAAGCCCCGATGTCTTCCGGCTGTGGCTCGATCTGAAGCAGAACACGTCGCGGCTCTTGAGCTATCGCCATGAGGGAGCGGGGGCCACGGCCCTGCTCAATGAAACTTTGACGCTGGCCAAGGCGGCGCCTCCGGCCGATCGCACCTTGGAGCGCAGTAAGGCCGGACTTTACCTGGCGCTGGCGCGCGCCAACCACGAGGACTACAGCAAGGCGCGCCAGTATGCCATCGAGTATCAGCATCAGCTCGAGTCGCTGCTGCTGCGCTTCCCCGGCGATCCGGACCTTCGGTACGACCTGTCCGTCGCGCACACGGAGATCGGGTTCGACTTCATCAAGCAGGGCAACCCCGAGGAGGCGGTGGACCATTATCGCAAGAGCATGCAGATCCGGGAAGAGCTGGCGAAGGAACATCCCACTGACGGGATCTACCGGCGCGTTCTGATGCTGTCGTACATGCATTTCGCCGGGCTGCAGGGGAGTCCGCTGGTGCCGAATCTGGGCCAGACGGCCGTGGCGCGGCAGTATTACAAAAAGGCGCTGCCGCTGGTGCAAGAGCTTTCGGAAGACCCCGACAACTCGCTGGCGGCCGGCGATTACGCGAGCTTCCTGATGCGGTCGGCGGCATTGGACGTGGAGCCCGGCGGCGTGGCCGAATCGCTGGCCACGCTACGCCGGTCGGTGATGTTGTTCCAGCCGCTCCAAACATCCGGCGGACGCGATGTGTTCCAGCCGCTCGAGGCGACGGCGCACCTATACATCGGCCATCGGCTGCTGACGATGGGTAAGCGCTCCGAGGCAATGCAGGAGTATCAGAAGGCCGCGACTCTGACCGAGACTTTTCTATCGGCGCATCCGCTCGAATGGGATGTGTTCCAGGATCGCCTCGAGGCCGAGAACGGCATCGTGCAAGTGCAGATCCTGCTGAAGAATCGCAATGCCGCCGTCGAGCATGCCGGCCGGATGGTCCAGCAAGCCAGGCAATCGGCCCAGCACGCCGGCGGTGGCATGTTCGGAGAGATGGCCAAAGCGAAGGCGTATCTCGGCGTCGCCCAGGCCCATCAGGCATTCAACGAATCGGCCCCCGCCCGCGAAGCCGCCCGCCACGCCCTGGAACACGCCACGCCATGGCTAACCGGCCGCACCTGGGACCCCATGGTCCGCGTCGTCCGTGATGCACGCGCAATCGAGTCGGAAAAGTGATTCCGGTTTTCTTTGCGGCTTTGCGTCTTGGCGTGAGCTGGGGCGCGGCGACCAGTTTGGGTCCCGGCGATCTCCGCTGCGTGAACGGGCCTTACTCTTGCCCGGATTTATCCTTGGAAAACACGAACGCGATGAACCCCGCCAGGATCAGGAACGGCGGCGCGCCCAGAATCACGATGCCCATGTCGAGGACATTTGCCCGTGCATTGTTCTGCGCCTTCGCAGTACGGTAGCACATCACGCACTGTGCGCTTGCGGGGACCATGAGTCCGGCAGCCAGAGCGGCGGTGCAAAGGAGGCGCTTCATAATCCCGGTCTCATGTTCGGAATGCGGACTGCGTCGCCGAGGAAGATGAGCATCAACACGATGCAGAAAATCAGCATCGGGAAAAGCGTGAGGAACAGACTCAAGCGCTCGAACTTCAAGTGCATGAAATACGCGATGATCATCGCCGCTTTGATCACCGACAGGCCGACCAGCGCCGTCAGCATAATCAGCGTGGGCACCTGCTCGTAAGCCAGCAGGACTTCGACCCCGGTGAGCACCAGCAGCATGACCCAGACCTTGCCGAAGGTCGCGATCGAAGCGCCGGGATGGTGAATTTCTTCGGTATACGTGCTCATCGTATTCTCCTTAGCCCACCCTCGCCGACATCAAATAGACGAGCGGGAAAATGAACATCCAGACCAGATCGACGAAGTGCCAGTAGAGTCCGGCGACTTCGACGTCTTCGGCCTTGAACTTGCCGCGGCCGACCGCGACCACCATAACGAGGAGGTAAATCAACCCGATGATGACGTGCGTCATGTGCAAGCCTGTCAGCGCGAAGAACGTCCCGCCGAAGAGCGGCACGCCCCAGGGGTTGCCGAAAGGAGTGACATGTTCCACATTGATCAGCTTGAGCCACTCACTCATGTGGAGCACCACGAAAGCGCCGCCGCCGATCATGGTGGCGATCAGCCATTTCACCGTCCCCTTACGGTCGCCGTGATTCATCGCGTTGACCGCCAGCACCATCGTGAGACTACTCGAAAGGAGGCAGAACGTCATTACGGTCGAGAAAATGATGGCCGGAGAAAAATCGAAAGGCTTGGGCCAGTCCGGGTTGGTGACCCGGCTGTACGTATAGGCAAACAGCATCGCGGCGAACGTCAGCGAGTCCGAAATGAGGAACAACCACATCCCGAACTTCTTCGAGTTCACGGCATACGGCGATCTGCCTCCACTCCACAGCGATTCGGTGGCAGCAGTGACTTGGGTCGACATCCCTTACCCCCAAACGTAAAATAGAACCATCAAATACACCCAGATCCCGTCCAGGAAATGCCAGAAAATGGCCGTTACATCGATGGCCGTGCGCTTGGCCGGACCGAGTCGTAGCCGCAGCGCCTGCACGTCGACGTAAACCAGCGCAGTCACGCCGCCCAGTAAGTGGAAGGCGTGCGACGCGGTGAGTACGTAAAAGAACGAACTGCTCGGATTGCTGGAGATGAAAACACCGGCATCCTTCAATTGCCGCCAGACGATGGCCTGGCCGATCAGGAAGAGGATACCGAGCGCGGTTCCGGCGCTCCACCAGAGATTGAACTTACTGCGGTCGCCGGCTTTGAGGGCGCGGCGGGAAAGATCCAGCACGAGGCTGGACGCCAGCAGCACTCCGGTATTGACCCAGAGGAGCACCGGCTTGTGCATGCTTGCCCAGTCGTCGGAGAGGCCGCGGCGCACCACGAACGCGCTGGTCAGCGCGGCAAACACCATGGTGCTGGCAGCCAACAGAACGAACAGTCCGGTGAAGGAGGCGCGGCGATCGGCCCCCCGGCCGTCGTTGCCGCCGCCACCACCCCAACCCCTGTCGATCGGGGGCGGAGGTGGCCCTTTTATAACGTCATGAGTGAGTGACCCAGCCATACCCATAGGATCTCACTAGTGACTGGAACGGTCCGACGCGACGGAAGGCGGATCGGTCTGCATGATGAAATCGCGCGCGACGCCCGGGACGCTGAATTCGTACGGTCCGTGATTGACCACCGGATGCACTCCGGCGAAGTTGTCGAACGGCGGCGGCGAAGGAATCGACCATTCCAGCGACGTGGAGTTCCACGGATTCGCGCCGGACGGTTTGCCCTTCTTGATGCTCCAGAACAGGTTGATCAGGAAGATGACCTGGACGCCGGCCGTGAAGTACGCGGCGTAGCTCATGAACTGGTGGACCGGGATCAGCTTGCCCAGGAACTCCACGTTGGTGAAGTCGGCGTAACGGCGCGGATTGCCTACCAGTCCGAGGAAATGCATCGGGGTAAAGATGGCGTAGACGCCAATGAAAGTGAGGTAGAAATGCAGCTTACCGAGGAACTCGTTCAGCAGTTTGCCCGTAGCTTTCGGGAACCAGTAGAACGTCCCGGCGAACATGCCGAAGATCGCGGCGACTCCCATGATCATATGGAAGTGGCCGACCACGAAGTAGGTGTCGTGGAAGTACAAATCGAGAGCGGGCTGTCCCAGGAAGATGCCGCTGACGCCGCCGGTCACGAAGAGCGACACGAAACCGAGAGCGAACAGCATGGCGGTGGTGAATTGAATCTTGCCGCCCCACAATGTGCCGATCCAGTTGAAGGTCTTGATGGCCGAAGGCACGCCGATGCACATGGTCAGCAGCGAAAACGCCATGGCCGAATAAGGATTCATGCCACTCATGAACATGTGGTGGCCCCAAACCAGGAAGCCCAGGAAGCCGATGCTGAGAATGGCGTAGACCATCGCCTTGTAACCGAAGATGGGCTTGCGCGAGAAGGTGGAAAGCAGGTGCGACGTCACGCCCATACCGGGCAGGATCGCGATGTAAACTTCGGGGTGTCCGAAGAACCAGAACAAGTGCTGCCACAGAAGCGGCGAGCCGCCCTTATGACTCGTGATGATCTGATCGCTGATCAAGAGGCCCGATGGAATAAAGAAGCTGGTTCCGGCCGTGCGATCGAGCAGCAGCAGGACGCCCGCGGCCAACAGGACGGCGAAGCCGAGCAGACCCAGGATGGCGGTGACGAGCCAGGTCCAGCAGGTCAGCGGCATGCGCATCAGGGTCATGCCCTTGCAGCGAAGATCGACCGTAGTCGCAATGAAGTTGATCGCGCCCATCAGGGACGCGAAGCAGAATATGGCGATACTGCAGATCCAGAGATTCTGGCCCATGCCTTCGCCCGGTCCGGTGATGCGGCCGGCTCCGCTGAGCGGAGGATATGCCGTCCAGCCGGAGAGCGGCGCGCCGCCTTGCACGAAGAATGCGGCCACCATGACCACCAGGGCGATGAACGTCGTCCAGAACGAGGCCATGTTGAGGAATGGAAATGCCATGTCCTCGGCCCCGATTTGAATGGGCAGGAAGTAGTTGCCGAATCCGCTTTGCGGCACTGTGGTCAGCACGAAGAACACCATGATGGTGCCGTGCATGGTCATCAGCGAAAGGTACAGTTCCGGTGTCATGACACCGCCAGCCGCGGCCTGCGGCCAGAGCGTGGCGAACCACTTCACGGGGACGCTGGGATTGACCATGTGGAAACGCATCAACAGCGAGAGCGACATTCCCAGGAACACGCTGAAGAGTCCGAGGCACCAGTATTGGATGCCGATCACTTTGTGATCGAGACTGAAGACGTATCTCCGAATAAAGCCTTGAGGCGCATGATGCGCGTGTGCTACGGGAGCGGACATAAGGTCACCTCAGGATAATTGCAGAACATTACTTGTTTTGGAGCTGCTGCTGCATCCACTTGTCGTAATCCACCTGGCTCATTACCTGCATCGTGGTACGCATCTGGTAATGGCCGAGGCCGCAAAGTTCCGAGCAGGGAACTTCGTAGATCCCAATCTGATCCGCCTGGAAGTGGAGCGGGATTTCCATGCCGGGCACGATGTCCTGCTTCATGCGGAGTTCGCGCACGAAGAAGTTGTGGATCACATCACGGGAGTGCATGATCAGCTTGATATTGCGTCCCACCGGGACTTTTAAGGAGGCGCTGACGATATCGTCTTTGCTGGCCGGATCTTTGTCGTCGATGCCCATGGGATTGCCGCTGGCATCGTTGACCAGCTTCAGGTCCGTGTGGCCGAACTTGCCGTCGGCGCCAGGGTAGCGGAAATTCCAGGCGAACTGTTTGGCCATCACTTCGATGTTTATGGAGTCCGGAGGAGCTTCGTCGAAGTGAACGCCGGCCCAGATCTTGGTACCCATGATCACGAGGCCCAGAAAAAGGAGCGCCGTGGCGCTGGTCCAGAGGGTTTCGAGCTTATTATTGCCGTGGGAATAAGCGGCGCGGCGGCCGTCGTCGCGGAATCTTACGATGACGTATCCAAGAGCGAATTGAGCCAGGAAAAAGATGACACCGACAACGATCAGGGTTCGCATGAACTGGCCGTCATAGGCCAATCCGTGAGCCGAAATGGCGGGCGGAAACCACCAGGTCTTCGCGATGAAAAAATAGCAGATAACTACCGTCAGAGCCCAAACTACCGGAGCAAGCAGCATCCCTACACTCCTCCTAAGCAGGCGTTCTTGGCACTGCTACCACAGGGTGGAATGACACTATCACATGGGGTACGGGAGGCGCAAGTCCGTTATGAAAGAGAGGAGATTTTTGACCGAAAGAAGGGCAGTAAAAAGAAAACACCGGCGGTACGGCCGCCGGTGTGAGCAATGCGTTCAGGAGTTGCGGACTAGTTGAGTGGCAGGACGAGGCCGGCTTTGGCAAGAGCGCGCTGCAGCATGCCGACCGCATGAATCTCGGGTACATTGCGCGAGATCGAGATTTCCGAGACCAGCATGTGCCGGGCGCGGTCGAGCATCTTTTTCTCGCGGAAGGAAAGAGGTTTGTCGACGTGTATTTGCAGCAGCCCTTTGAAGACTTCGGCGACACAAAGGAGGTCGCCGCTCTGCATTCGGTCGGTATTCTCTTTGAAACGCACTTTCCAATCGGCATTGATGAAGCAGGCGCCATTGGAAAGGAAAGAGAGGATACGGGAGATTTCCCGGTCCTTGGTGACCCTACGGAGGCCGATATTTGCCGCGTTCGAAAACGGGACAAGGACGGTCATGCTATTACAGCCCAGTCGTAAAAGATAGAATTTTTCGCAGGCTGAACCGAAGGATCGAACGCTGATATTCTCGATGGTACCCACTCCCTGATTGGGATATACCACCTTATCGCCGATTTGAAAAGTCATACGGGGTCCCCCACAAACCACCGATGCCAAGTGTTGTCTGATTGTTAACTCTACAACTCTTGAATAGTACGCTTATGCAACATAAGTGTCAAGAGACAATTGATGCAAAAAGCCCCATTTGATGCGGGTTTTCGCAGCGGTGGAGTACAGCGTTTAGGGGATTCAGGGGCGCGGAGATTGGCGCGGAAGACCACAGTACACCTGCAAGAGGTGGGGCCTCTTCGCTCTACGCCATTCCGCTCAGAAAACAACCGGATTAAACGTCGTGACCGGCTGCCAGTTCGCCATCTTCTTGTTCAGGCAGACCTCGCTCCGCCAGCAACAAACGCCGCAGTGAACGTAAATCGTTCATAATCCGGCGACTGGTTGTGATGTGAAGGTGAAGTTTGGCGAGGTTATAAGAGACTAGTAAAAGCGCTTCTTTGCGCCTATCCGCACGGTCGCGTTCCGCAATCGCAATTTCCGCTTCTACATCGCGACGGGCTTCGTCCAAGGATTCGGAGAGCAAAGCAACATACTCGTGAGAACCCTCGATGTTGTCAAACGGCGTTTCGGCTCGATAGCTCACAGACACGCCTTTCTGACCGCCTCCGCGGGTGGCCCTGTATAACTCGGGTGTTTCCCCATTCTCGCACAAGTGTAATGGAGCTGTAGTCCAAAGTTTAGCTGAGGATTCCCGAGATGCTCCCGTTGTACAGTGGCAGTATCGGTGAGTTCTACCACTCTTAAAGCGGTCCTGGTCGACGATGAGGAACTGGCGCGGCTGTTCCTGAAGGAGTTGCTGCGCGCCCACGAAGAGATCGAAATCGTGGCCGAGTGCGCCAATGGGTTTGAAGCGGTGAAAGCCATCGCCGAGACCAAGCCCGACCTGGTCTTCATGGACGTGCAGATGCCGAAGCTGAATGGCTTCGAAGTGCTGCAATTGCTGGACACGCAACCCGCAATCATCTTCGTTACGGCCTTCGATCAGTACGCGATGCGGGCCTTCGACGCACAGGCGGTCGACTATCTGCTCAAACCGTTCAGCGCCGAGCGGTTCGAACGGGCGCTGGAGCGGGCGAAGGCGCGCGTGGGAGAGCGCACCGCCACGGCAGAACTGGCGCAATCGGCGCGGCCGCCGGGCCAATGGCCGGAGCGCATCGTGGTCAGGGATGGGACAAAGGTCCACGTGATCCCGATCGAGAAGTTGGATTACGTGGAGGCGCAGGACGATTACGTGGCGCTGCACAGTGGCGGCCGCAGTTTCCTGAAGCAGCAGCCGATCGCCGCAGTGGAAGCCTTGCTGGATCCGGCGCGGTTTGTGCGGGTCCATCGCTCGACCATCGTGAATCTGGAGCGGATCACGCGCATCGAGCCGTACGCAAAGGACAGCCGCATTGCTATCCTGACCGACGGCACGAAGCTGGCCGTCAGCCGTTCCGGCTACGCGCGGCTGATGGAAGCCATGGAAGGCTCGCAGGGGAATCGCAACACCACGCGATAGATGCCGTCGGCCGTTCCGGCGGCCAGGGAAGCCGCTTCGCCATAGCGGACCTGCAGGCGGCGGCGCACGTGTGCCAGTCCGATCCCGATGCTGCTCGGCGGCGGCATATCGGGGTCGTACCCGTTCTCGACGGTGATGGTCACGCCGTCGGGAGAGCGCCGTACGGCAAGGCGGACGCAGCCGCCTTCCACGAGTCCGGCGATCCCGTGCTTGACGGCGTTTTCGACGAGTGGCTGCAGCATCAGCGCCGGGACGCTGCACTGCTCGCAGGCCGGTTCCACCTGCTCCTCGAAGCGCAGGCGGTCGCCGAAGCGCACCTGCTCGACCTCGAGGTAATTTCTGGCCAGCACGAGTTCGTCGAGGAGCGGAATGCTTTCGCGATCGGCCAGGTTGAGGCTGCTGCGCAGAAAGTCGGAGAGGCGGATGCACATCTCGCGGGCACGCATCCCATCGGCGGTCGCCAGAGCCGCGATGGAATGCAGGCTGTTGAAAAGGAAGTGCGGATTGATCTGCATCTTCAGTGCCTGCAGTTCGGCCTCACGGGCGAGCGTGCGGGCTTCCACGGCGCGGCGCTCGGCGTCGCCGCTGTGTTCGGCGGCGAGGGCCATGTAGTGGAGTCCGGCGGAGAGCAGGTAGAGCAGCAGGCCAACGCCGAAGATGAGAGGCAGAATGTGCGGCGTCTTCTGTTCCACTGCCGCGAGCGAAGACACCTGGGAGATCATCGATGCGGCGAGCCAGGCGCAGGCGATAAGCACCAGGCTGGCCGATGCCGCCGCCGTAGTCCACGTGACCGCCAGGCCGGCGACACGGGCCATGCCGAGCGGGCGCGTACGGCAGATGTACCAGGGCGACAAGCAAATGAAGGCGTAGACGAGGAAGGCAGGTGCGAGGACCGATGCCCCCTCGGCCGCCGTCATCTGGCCGGAGGCCCAGACGATGGCGACCACAAGGGCGAGAATCGGGATCCACGCGAGCAGATACAGCAAGAGCCGCTTACGAATCATGAGGGGATGCATGGATGCCGCCCCTTCAGTTCTTGATCTCGATGCCGCCGAAAACGGCCGAGCCTTTGACGATGAGGCGCTTGGGATTGGGCACGAGCACGGGGTCGGGGGTCCGGGTATTATTGACTACGCCGCCGAACACGGCCGCCGCACGGATGACGACGAGCCAGGTATCGGGCACCTTGATTTCGGCGCCTCCCATGACTGCGTCCACTTTGATGACGGCTTGGTCCGAGGTCATATGGGCGCCGCGCAGATCGACTTCGATGCCGCCGAATACGGTCTCATAGCGTCCGCCGTCGAATTCCTGCCCGGCATAGCTACGGGTGGAGGAACCGAAGACGGTGGATTCCTTGGGGTAGGCGCGCCAGCCGAAGAGCATGTGTCGGCGCCCTTCGCGGCCGGATTGCAGAACGCCGGTGAACGAATGGGTACGATCCCAAAGCATGAGCAGGCCGAGTCCGATGAGGAAGAGCGGCCAGACCTCGTTCCAGGTCAGGTCGATGAAGCCGAGATTGCGCGCCAGGAGAAAAGATCCGATTGCGGCGAAGACTCCGCCTGCTGTTTTGCCGGAAGTTTGCTGCGAGTCGACGACCAGCATGATACCGATGGCCACGAGGATTCCCGGCCAGAAGCGAAGAATGTCGCGAATGGGCAGAATGTGAGTGTTGTTGAGAAGGAAGAGTGCGCCGACGGCGACCAGCACGATGGCCGGGATCATGCGTTCGGACCCGTTCCAGTCTTGATGTCCTTGATTCTGGGGCTGCATGATTCGAGGGTAAAGCGAGGGGCGTGAGGAGTCGCCGGAAGATCGGCGAATGGCGGTGAGATACCGGCGAGTGGCGGACCACCCTACTTTGGCGAAGCCAGGCGGCCGGCGAATAGGAGCACCCCGGTGTGCGGGTCGCGGACAAAGAAGAGGAAGGGGTGGTCGGCGCGGAAGACCACAGGCGGCGATGTACTGCTGATGAGCCGCACCGTGGAACCGGTGACCGCGGCGGCGGTGGTGCCCTGCTCGCCCACTTCGATGAACGCCTTGTGGCGCATGTCGGAGAGCAGGAGGTCGCGGCGATCGTCGATGCCCGAGAAGTCGGCGGCACCGCTGAACGCATCGGAGAGACCGAGATTACACAAGATGTCGCGCAGCGAAAAATCGCTATCCAAACGGAAGCGCGGCAGCGACACGGCGACCTCGCGGTCGGCGAGGCTGCCCCACAATCCGCCCAGAATATCGGGCGAGAGGGAAGTCTCGAACTTCGTCAAATCCTCGGGGTTTCTCGGTAAGAGGACGTCGAAAACCAGCGGCGATTTGCCGTACTTCATCTCCAGGACCTGCATGGCGGGTGTTTCCGCATATGTGAAGGTCCCGGTCTGGTTCATGGTGGGCGCCTGCACCGTTTCGCGGCCGCTGGTGTGGAAGGCCGCCGGGCTGGTGCTTTCGGTCCGGAATGCCGACTGCCAGGGTCCGTGGAAGTAGACCGCGCTGGTCAGCACCATGGTCACGCTGCGAGCCAGCGAGCCCGGACCGAACAGTTCCGGGATCTTGCCCTTGGTGTGGGTGGACGTCCAGGAATTGATGCCGGCGCGGGCCTGTTCGGGATCGCCGGCGAAGTCGAGTTGTGTCGCGGCGGCGTGATAGTGCCGCGTCATGATCTGCTCGAAATCGCCGCGGATCTGGAAGCCTCGCTGCAACCAAAGTCCCTGCGCGGTGAGCAGTTCGCCGCCTTGCGAATTGGCCTCGCGGGTGACGCGGTCCAGCAGTTCCGCGACGGCGATCGCGTGGCCGGATTCGCCGCCGTTCTGGTGGAGCACTTTGGCCAACTGCGCGGCTGTTTGACCGCGCGCGCCTTCGAGCAGCATGGAAAGGGCGGCGGCATTAGAGAACGGCGACACGACCAGATTGCCGGGGGTGTGGGCGAGTTGACGGTAGAAATCGGCCCCGAACCGGTCGACTCCGGCGGCCGTCGGATCGGCGGCGCGCAGGGTCAGAAACGGCAACAGAAAGATGACCGTACGCATACTTATATGATGACGCACTACAGAGTCAAACGGCTCGCTTGAGATAGTCGGCACGGAACCGCTGCTTGGCGCGATGGACGAGGACGCGCAGGTACTCGCGATCGACATCGAGTTGGCGGCAGACGGCATCTTTATCGCGGCCGTCGAAGAACAGCCAGCGCAGAATCTTGCGGTCCTTCTCGGGCATTTCGGCGAGGACCTCGCGGACCCTGGCCCGATCTTCCTCGTTGACGAGTTCGGTCTCGGCGTCGATCCCGTCGGCGGGACGGTCCTCCGGCGGATCGGCAAACCGTGAGACCGCGCGATAGAGCTCGAAGAGCACGTTGTTGCAGACGGAGTTGACGAACGAGCCGAGGGCCTGCGGATTGGCGATGGCGCCCTTCTGACGGAGGGCCCTGATGACGCGCAGGAAAGTCTCCTGCTTTACGTCCTCGATGAGATGGGCGGAACGCAAGCGCGGGCGGAGCTTGATGGTAAGCAGCTCACCGAAATACGCCGCAAAATCACGCTCCGTTTCATCGTCTGCGTTGGCAAGCCGCTCGAGATAGAGGGCGTCAAAGCTTTGACGCTGCACAGTGTCGATTATACAGCGGGGCCGCGATTGTTCCCTCGGGTCGGGGTTCCGAAAAAAATCGTGAAACGGAAATCGATGTTGCCGCACTAATGAACGAAAGCACCCTGAGAGGTTCTTCGGAGGAAAAAATGGGAACACCTATTAACGCGAAAATGAATTTCGAACCCACGGTACAGCGTCTGCTGCGGCGCGCCAGCAAGGAACAACTGGCCCGCTTAGTGGAAACGGCTGCCGCCACTTCAGGCGAGGTCGTGTCGAAGTCCGGATTCGATCCGGGCGACGACACCTGCCCCACCTTCCGCTTTCCCCATCCGCTGCCGCCGCGCTTCACTTCCTTCCTGGATGAAGCTTCGTCGATGAGCGGGATGATTCGTCTTTTCCCGTACGGAATCCTGGCGCCGGATGGAATTCTGGTCCAGGTAAATATGGGCCGCATCGCCGAGTAGTGATTTACAGGAGACCCGATGACCCTCACTGGCCCAGATGTCCGAATCCTGCAAATCCACCCCACACGTCGCTGCAACCTACGCTGCTTACACTGCTATTCGTCGTCGGGTCCCCGCGAGCGGGGCGAACTGGGCGCCCCAATGCTCCTCAACGCCGTGAGCGATGCGGCCAGCCTGGGATACAACGTTCTCAGCGTTTCCGGAGGCGAGCCGCTGCTGTATTCGCACTTGGAAGCAATTTGCACCCGCGCGCATCGCCACGGAATGATTACCACGCTGGTCACGAACGGCACGGTGATCACGCGGCGGAAAATGCATAGCTTGCGCCACCTGGTGGACATGATGGCGATCAGCCTGGACGGCGCTCCGGAGCGTCACAACGAGATGCGCGGGTCGGCCACGGCTTTCGAAAGAATGCGAACACGGCTGGACCTGGTCAGGGAGGCCGGCATCCCGTTCGCGTTCGTCTTCACACTGACTCAGGAGAATCTGCCCGACCTGGAGTGGGCCGCCGATTTCGCCGTGGAGCAGGGCGCGGCCATGCTGCAGGTGCATCCTTTGGAAGAATACGGCCGCGCCTGCACCGATCTGTCCGGCCAGAGCCTGGCGGATCAGCAGACTGGGACCGCGTGGATGGTGGTCGAATGCCTGCGCGAAATCTTCCGCGACAAACTCAGCATCCATCTCGACGCGCTGACCCGGAATCAGCTGCCGGTCGCACCGGCCGTGGTCGCGGACTGGCTGCGCGATTTCGAGAACGGCCGGCGGAGTTTGGGCGAGATCGTTTCGCCGCTGGTAATCGAGGATGATGGCACGGTGGTGCCGATGCGCTACGGCTTCCCGCGGAATTTCGCCCTGGGATCGCTGGAGACGCACGCGCTCGCCGAACTGGCGGCCGATTGGAAGCAGAGGCGCGCCCGAGCTTTCTGCGATCTGTACAGCAACACGCTGCGCAAAATCCGCAACTCGGACCGGATGTTTGGGAACGTGTACGAGATGCTCGCGCAGGAAGCGGGCACGTTTGCAACACTGGCCGCAAATGCCGGATAGAGCGGGTCAGGGGCAGGCGGACTAACGGCATCATCAAGACGAGATGACGCTCCGCCTTACAGAAGCTGAACTTCCCCGCGATCTGCACGCTGTGCTGACGCAAGTTCAGCAAGGCGTGGAGGTGGTAAGCGGACAGGATAGCAGACCGGTCGCGGTGCTGAAAGCTCCCGCCGTAAAGGGTCGGAAGATTTCTGATGTGATCGCAGCACTGGAAGCCAGCGGCGCCCACGCCGTCCTCGATGAGAACTTTGCTCGCGATGTTGAAGAAGGAATCCAAGCGCACCGCCAACCATGGAACCCGCCGTCCTGGGATCAATGCTCGATTCGAGCGTACTGGTCGCGGCGGAGCGGAAGAAGTTCAGCACACCTGAGATGATCCGTAAGGTCCGTGAAGCTGCCGACGACGTGATCATCGTGATCTGTTCGGCGCCAAGGGGATCGTCCTCCCTCTGGCTGATCTCATCATCGGGGCCTGTGCGCTGGAACTGGGCCACGCGGCCGGCACGAATAATGTCCGCGATTTCAACCGCATTCCCGGCCTGAACGTTATCCAACTCTGAGGCCGCGCCCCTGCTGGCGATGCTGGCGCGGGCCTACTGGAAGATGTGGCAGACTTGGTCTGCGCGGTAATCGAAGACCTTGGCCAGATCGCGCGAGACCTGCAGCCGATTCACGACACGGCCGAGGATTCCGAACGGAAGCGCGTACTCGACGTGGTCAGTGATCATGGTGGCGCCTGCCACCTCCACGAAGCGGTGGGTATGACGCCAGAGCTTGTACGGTCCCTTGGCCTGGACGTCCACGAACTCGTGCGGAGGATTCCACGATTCGATGAGCGTCCGCCAGCGAAGCGGAATCCCTCGCACCCGGATGGAGTACACGATCATCGCCCCCTGCCCCATTTGGATCGGCGTCTGGGTGCGCATCGAGAAGTGCAGCCACGGCGGAGTGAGGCGCTGGAGGTTTTCCGCCCGGGAGAAGAAGTCGAAAACCTCGGGCAGCGGACGCGGAACCAGCAGTTCGCGATGCAACGTCACAGCCAATTGTAATAGCTCCAAAGGGCTAAAGGAAAACAGCCCCAAAAGATTTTGGAACTTCCGTAACCCGTCAGGCGGGCTGGTTCGCCTAAACTATAGAAAACCCTAGCGTGCACGAACCTACTCACAGCAATTTTGGGGAAACCATCGTTTTGGGCATCGTTATGCAGCCGAACATCGGTGCGCCGGCACATCGGCATAAAATAAGGAATTGCACTCCGAGCGCCACGACGGGTAGGAAAGCAGCATACTGGAGGGACCTGAGAAACTCATGAACCAGAAGACCCCAACTGTGCCGGAACATGCGACACCTGCGCCACCTCCCGGTGGTGATACAACACACGCCCCAAAAGGCGCCAAGCGCAGTTCTGGAAAAGGTTGGATCTGGCTGCTCGTCCTGATCGCCGCCGCGGCGGCTGCCTATTTCTACTGGCCGAAGGGCGAACCTGCCCAGGCGGGAACGGCGCCGGCGGAAGGCAAGGGCGGAGGCGGGAAAAAAGGCGGGCGCGGCGGCGGACTGCCTCCGGTGGTGACGGTGAAAGCCACGCGCGGCAACATCGGCGTCTACTTGAACGGACTCGGCAATGTCACCCCGATCTACACCGTGACCGTCAAGACCCGGGTGGATGGGCAATTGATGGAAGTGAAGTACAAGGAAGGCGATATCGTCCAGAAGGGCGCGCCGCTGATCGAGATCGACCCGCGGCCATTCAAGGTAGCGCTGGAACAGGCGGAAGGACAGCAAGCGCGCGATCAGGCGCTGCTGGATAACGCGAGGGTTGACCTGACGCGATATCAGACCTTGCTGGCGCAGAATGCCATTCCCGAGCAGCAACTCTCGACGCAGAAAGCGCTGGTGCAGCAGTACATCGGCACGGTAAAGGCCGACCAGGGCTCGATCGACAACGCCAAACTGAACATCGCGTACTGCAATATCTCCGCGCCCATTACGGGAAAGATCGGGCTCCGCCTGGTGGATCCGGGCAACATCGTACACGCGAGCGACCAGACGGGACTGCTGGTGATCACGCAGATGGAACCGATTAGCGCTATCTTTCCGATCGCGGAAGACCATCTGGGTCCGGTGGCCAAGCGGTATCGCGCAGGCCAGAAGCTGAAGGTGGAGGCCTGGGATCGCGACATGACGGACAAGATCGCCACCGGGTATCTGGAAACGATGGACAACCAGATCGACCAGACCACCGGGACGCTGAAGTTGCGCGCCATTTTCGACAACAAGGACAACGCGCTATTTCCGAATCAATTCATCAACGCGCGGCTGCTGGTTGAGGAGAAGCACAACGTAGTGCTGTTGCCCTCGGCCGCCATCCAACGGACCACCTCGACTGTTTACGTCTGGCTGCTGAGGCCGGATTCGACGGTCACGGTTCGCGAGATCACGGTGGGGACGACCGAAGGCGACCAGTCGGAAATCACGTCGGGGCTGGACGCCGGCGACACGGTGATCATGACCGGCGTCGATAAGCTGAACGAAGGCAGCAAGGTCAATGTCAGCGGGGGCGGCGAAGGTGGGCGCGGGCGCGGCGGAAATCGCGGCGAAGGAAACCCGGGCGCCAGCCCCGAAGCGCCGACCGGATTGAAGACCGGGGTCCCGAACGGCGCCACGGACGCACAGCCGGGCAGGGGCGGACGCGGCGGGCGGCGCGGTGCGGGTGGCGGAGGTCAGAATCAGTGAGTCCGTCCCGGACATTTATTCTCCGGCCGGTCGCGACGTCTCTGCTGATGGTGGGTATTCTGCTGGCAGGCGGGGTCGCCTATAAGCAACTGCCCGTGTCGGCGCTTCCTGAAGTCGACTACCCGACGATTCAGGTGATCACGTTTTACCCTGGGGCCAGTCCGGATGTGATGGCATCGTCCGTCACTGCGCCATTGGAACGGCAGTTCGGTCAGGTGCCCGGACTGCAGCAGATGACGTCCACCAGTTCCGACGGCAGTTCGGTCATCACGCTGCAGTTCAATCTCAGCCTGAATATCGACGTGGCCGAACAGGAAGTGCAGCAGTCGATCAACGCGTCGGGCACGTTCCTGCCGCCCGACCTGCCGGTGCCTCCGATTTATAGCAAGTCGAATCCGGCGGACGCGCCGATTCTGACGCTGGCCCTGACCAGCAACGCCATGCCGCTTTCGAAAGTGGAGGATCTGGCCGATACGCGGCTGGCGCCGAAAATCTCGCAGTTGCCGGGCGTGGGACTGGTGAGCATTTCGGGCGGACAGAAGCCCGCGGTGCGCATTCAGGCAAACCCGACACAACTGGCATCGTACGGGCTGAATCTGGAGGACCTGCGCAATTCGATCGTGGCCGCGAACGTGAACCAGGCCAAGGGGAACTTCGACGGTCCGCATCAGAGCTACCAGATCGGTGCGAACGATCAACTACTTTCCAGCGCCGACTACGCGCCTCTCATCATCGCGTACCGCAACGGGGGGCCGGTCAAACTGACGGACGTGGCCGAGGTGAAGGACGACGCCGAGAACATCCGGCAGGCGGCGTGGATGAACGAGACGCCGGCGGTGATCGTGAACATTCAGCGGCAGCCGGGCGCGAACATCATTTCGGTGGTGGACCGCATCAAGGCCCTGCTGCCGACGCTCACCAACACGATGCCGAGCACGGTGGGGGTCCGGATCCTGACGGATCGAACCAACACGATCCGCGCGTCGGTGGAAGACGTCCAGTTCGAACTGGTGCTGACGGTCGGGCTCGTGGTGATGGTGATCTTTCTGTTCTTGCGCAATTTCGCCGCGACCGTGATTCCCAGCGTGGCCGTCCCGCTCTCGCTGGTGGGCACCTTCGGCGTGATGTACATGTTGGGGTACAGCCTCAACAACCTGACGCTAATGGCGCTGACGATCTCCACGGGATTCGTGGTGGACGATGCGATCGTGATGATCGAGAACATCGTGCGCTATATCGAGGAAGGCGAGACGCCGCTGCGGGCAGCGCTCAAGGGCTCGGAGCAGATCGGCTTCACCATCATTTCGCTGACGATCTCGCTGATTGCCGTGTTGATTCCGCTGCTGTTCATGGGCGACATCGTGGGGCGGCTGTTCCGCGAGTTTGCGGTGACGCTGAGCGTGACGATTCTAGTGTCGGCGGTAGTTTCGCTGACGCTCACGCCGATGATGTGCTCCAAGTTGTTGAAGCACACACCTGAAGAGAGCCAGGGCCGGTTTTATCGGGTTTCCGAGCACGCTTTCAATACGGTGATCAGCTGGTACGGCACGACGCTGCGGTTCGTGCTGCGATTCCAAACCATCACGCTGCTGATCGCCGCCGCCACACTGGCGCTCACGATTTATCAGTTCTACAAGATCCCCAAGGGCTTCTTCCCGATCCAGGATACGGGCGTAATTCAGGGCGTGAGCGAGGCGAAGCAGTCGGTGTCGTTCGACGAGATGTCGGAGCACCAGCAGGCGCTGGCGAAGGTGATTCTGACGGACCCGGCAGTGGACAATCTCGAATCGTTCATCGGCATCGACGGAACGAATACGACGCTGAACAGCGGGCGCATCCTGATCAACCTGAAGCCGCTCGACGTGCGCAAGGTCAGCGCGAGCGAGGTAATCCGGCGGATCCAGCCGGAACTCAGCCAGGTCGCCGGGATCACGCTTTTCATGCAGCCGGTGCAGGATCTTTCGGTGGAAGACCGCGTCAGCCGCACGCAGTTCCAGTACACGATGGAAGATCCCAACATCGACGAGTTGAACACGTTCGCGCCGCGCATGGTGGCCGAACTGCAGAAGCAACCGCAACTGCGGGACGTGGCCAGCGATCAACAGGTGCTGGGATTGCGCGCGAAGATCGTGGTGGACCGGGACACGGCAGCGCGGTTGGGGATTACGCCATCGACCATCGACCAGACGCTGTACGACGCGTACGGGCAGCGGTTGGTGTCGACCATGTTCACGCAGTTGAATCAGTATCACGTGGTGCTGGAAGTGATGCCCAACTTCGTGAAGAATCCCGAGTCCCTGCGCGATTTGTATATTCGGACGGGGATGGGCGGAACGGGCGGCACGGGTGTGGTGTCGGGCGGGACGTCGGCGTCGACGAGCGCGCGCGGACTCACCGGGGCCATTACGTCGGGTCCGACTTCACTGACGACGAACCAGTCGAGCAGCGTGTTCGGCGCGAACATCGCTTCGAATTCGGTCTTCGCTACGGGCGGGCAGGTGCCGCTGAGCGCGTTCAGCCACGTGGAAACATCGTCGGTGCCGATCACGGTGAATCACCAGGGCCAGTTCCCGGTGGTCACGCTGTCGTTCAACCTGGCGCCCGGAGCATCCCTGGGCGACGCGGTGGAAGCAGTCAATCGCGTGAAAGAACAGGTGGGCTTACCGGCCAGCATTCAGGCCGGATTCCAGGGCACGGCGCAGGCGTTCCAGGCATCGCTGGCGAACGAACCGGTGCTGATTCTGGCGGCGCTGGTGACGGTGTACATCGTACTCGGCGTGCTGTATGAAAGCTACATTCACCCGGTCACGATTTTGTCGACGCTGCCCTCGGCGGGCGTCGGCGCGTTGCTGGCGCTGAACATCTGCGGCCAGGACTTCAGCGTGATCGCACTGATCGGCATCGTCCTGCTGATCGGCATCGTGAAGAAGAACGCGATCATGATGATCGACTTTGCGCTGGAGGCCGAGCGCAAGGACGGCATGAGTCCGCTGGATGCGATCTATAATGCCTGCCTGCTGCGGTTCCGTCCGATCATGATGACGACGATGGCGGCGCTGCTGGGCGGCGTTCCGCTGGCGCTGGGCACGGGCGTGGGCTCGGAGTTGCGGCGTCCGCTGGGCATCACGATCATCGGCGGCCTGATCTTCAGCCAGATGTTGACGCTGTATACGACTCCGGTGATCTACCTGTGGTTCGAGCGCCTGGCGCGGCGGTTTGCGCGGCATTCGGAACCCAACATCGAAGCGGGGGACGAGCCGCTGCCGGCACGGTAATGATGGAACACAGCCGCCCATTTCGTCATGAGTCGCGCGGACAGCGCCGGAAAAGCGGGGTTGGGGATTGGGGGTTGGGGGTTAGGCTCGCCAAAGCGCGAGTGGTTTTGTGGCACCCTGCGCTCGCCGCCTCAGCCAGTCCTGACTCCTTCCTGCCGCAGGGCCAATCGTCATGAGTATTTCCGAGCCATTCATTCGCAAACCGGTCGGGACGACGCTACTGCTGCTTGCGATCGGCCTGGCGGGAGCTACGGCGTTTCGTCTGCTGCCGGTCTCGCCGCTGCCGCAGGTGGACTTCCCAACGATCAGTGTGAGCGCAGGGTTGCCGGGCGCGAGTCCGGAGACGATGGCGTCGGCGGTGGCAACACCTCTTGAGCGGCAGTTCGGCCGTATCGCCTCGGTCACGGAGATGACGTCGTCCAGTTCGCTGGGGTCGACCAACATCACCCTGCAGTTCGATTTGAACCGCAATATCGATGCGGCGGCGCGCGACGTACAGGCGGCCATCAATGCAGCGCGCGGTTATCTGCCGGCGAACCTGCCGAGCAATCCGCGGTACCGCAAAGTGAATCCGGCCGATTCGCCGATCATCATGATCGCGCTAACCAGCGATGTCTTGGATAAGGGCCAGATTTACGACGCTGCATCGACGATCATGGCGCAGAAACTCGCGCAGGTGCCGGGTGTGGGCCAGGTCAACGTGGGCGGCAGTTCGCTGCCGAGCGTGCGGGTCGAACTGAATCCGACGGCGCTGAATAAGTACGGCATCGGGCTGGAGCAGGTGCGCACCACGCTGGCGACGGCAAACGCGAACACACCCAAAGGCCACTTTTCCGACGGCCATCAGATGTGGGAAGTGGGCGCCAACGACCAGATTTTCAAGGCGGTGGATTATGCGCCGCTGATTGTCAGCTATCACGGCGTTTCCGCGGTGCGCCTGCGGGACATCGCCGATGTGACGGACTCGGTGGAAGACCTCCGCAACGCGGGATACGCGAACGGCAAGCCTTCGATCCTGGTGATTATCAACCGGCAGCCCAACGCCAACATCATCGATACGGTGGATCGCATTCGCGCGCTGCTACCCCAGTTGATGGCCGAGATGCCGCAGTCGATCGACATGCGCGTCGCGATGGATCAGACCGTGACGATCCGCGCATCCGTACACGACGTCGAGAAGAGTCTGGTTCTCTCGGTGATCCTGGTCATTCTGGTAGTGTTCGTATTCCTGCGCAATGTGCGGAGCACGTTCATTCCCAGCATCGTGGTGCCGGTGTCGCTGGTGGGCACCTTCGGCGTGATGTACCTGCTGGACTACAGCCTCGACAACCTCTCTCTGATGGCGCTGACCATCTCCACCGGATTCGTAGTGGACGACGCGATCGTAGTGATCGAGAACATCACGCGCTACCTGGAAATGGGCATGAACCCGTTCCATGCGGCTTTGAAAGGAGCATCGGAGATCGGGTCGACAGTGCTCACGATGAGCGTCTCGCTTGTCGCAGTGTTCATTCCCCTGCTGCTGATGGGCGGCATCGTGGGCCGCCTGTTCCGCGAGTTTGCCGTCACCCTTTCGGTCGCCATCGCAGTATCCATGGTGGTATCGCTCACGGCGACGCCCATGATGTGCGCTCACCTGCTGAAGACACAGCACGAGCACAACTGGTTATACCGGACGAGCGAACGGGCTTTCGAAGCAGTGGTGAACCTTTACGGCAGGACGCTTACGCTGGTGCTGCGCCACTCCTTCGTGACGCTGCTGATCCTGATGTTCACGATCGGCATGAACGTCTACCTGTTCATCCATGTGCCTAAGGGCTTTTTCCCGCAACAGGACAACGGCCGCATGGGTGGTTCGATCGTAGCCGACCAGGACACGTCATTCCAGGCGATGGACAAGATCCTGCTGCCGATGGTGAAGATTGTGGCAGCGGATCCGGCTGTCGATACGGTCAACGGCTTCTGCGGCGGAGGCGGTCCGGGCGGCGGCGCGACGAACCAGGCGCGCATGTTCATCTCACTCAAGCCGCTGCAGGAGCGCAAGATCTCGGCGGACCAGGTGATTGCGCGGCTGCGGCCTAAACTGGCGCACGTACCCGGCGCTACGCTGTTCCTGCAAGCCTCGCAGGACATCCGCGTGGGCGGGCGCATGAGCGCGGCGCAATACCAGTTCACCATGCGCGGCGACAACATTCAGGACCTGATCGACTACGCGCCCAAGATGTACCAGGAATTGCGCACCGTCCCGATTATCGCGGACGTCAACAGCGATCAGCAGAATCACGGCCTCCAGGCCATGGTGACGTACGATCGCGATACCGCCGCTCGCTTCGGCATTTCGCCGCAGTTGATCGACGCGACGCTGTATGACGCATTCGGGCAGCGGCAGGTGTCCACCATGTACACCACGCTGAACCAGTATCACGTGATCATGGAAGCCGCGCCGCAATATTGGCAGGATCCGGAGTTTCTCAAGCAGATCTATGTACGCTCTCCCGCCGGGCAGCAGGTTCCGTTGAGCGCTTTTGCGCATTTCACGAGCGCGACTGCGCCTTTATCGATCAGCCATCAGGGACTATTTCCGGCGGTGACGATTTCGTTCAACCTGCTGCCGGGAGTAGCGTTGGGCGATGCGGTCACCGCGATCATGGGAGCCGCGCGCCAGGTGGGCCTGCCCCCCACCATCCAAACGATGTTCTCGGGGACGGCGCAGGCGTATCAGGACTCGCTGGGCAGCGAACCGATCCTGATCGCGGCGGCGCTGGCGACGGTTTACCTGGTGCTCGGAGTCCTTTACGAGAGCTACGTGCATCCGATCACGATCATCTCCACGCTACCTTCCGCCGGAGTCGGGGCGCTGCTGGCGCTGATGCTCACTAAGACGGACTTGAGCGTGATCGCGATCATCGGGATCATCCTGCTGATCGGGCTGGTGAAGAAGAACGCGATCATTATGATCGACTTCGCGCTGCAAACGGAGCGGCTGGAGAACAAGAGTTCGCGCGATGCGATTTTCGAGGCCTGCCTGCTGCGATTCCGTCCGATTATGATGACGACGATGGCCGCCATGCTCGGCGCTGTGCCGCTGGCGCTGGGGACGGGAACGGGATCCGAACTGCGGCGGCCGCTGGGTATTACGATTATCGGTGGTCTAATCGTGAGCCAGGCATTGACGCTCTACACCACTCCAGTGGTATATCTGTATTTCGATCGCTTCCAGCACTGGTGGAGCGGAATCCGGAACCGCCGGAGGGCCGTTATCGAGCCGGCCGGCCTGGAAGCGTAAACGTGACGAGACGAGACATGAATTTGAGAACCAGAATCGGTGGCGCGGGCTTGCTTGCCTGTACGCTCCTCGCCAGCGGCTGCATGGTTGGACCTAATTACAAACGGCCGGCCGCGCCGGTGCCGGTCGCCTACAAAGAGCCGCCGACCACTACATACAAGGAAGGCGAAGGCTGGAAGTTGGCCTCGCCGAACGATGCCCTGATCAAGGGCAAGTGGTGGGAGATATACAGCGACCCGGCCCTTAACGCGCTGGAAGAGCAGGTGGCCGTCAGCAATCAGAACGTGCTCGCGCTGGAGGCGCAGTATCGGGAAGCGCGAGATGCCACGCGAGTGGCCCGTGCGGCGCTGTTCCCGACGGTGGGAGTGGGCGCGTCGATCACGGAATCGCGCAGCGGCGGCTCGACTACCGCCAATGGCGCGGCCATCGCGTCGTCCCTGCGAACGGCGTATAGTCTGCCGCTGAGCGCGTCGTGGGCGCCGGACTTGTGGGGCAGCGTGCGGCGCAGCGTGGCTGCCAGTTCGGCCAGTGCCCAGGCGACTGCGGCGCAGTTGGAGAATGCGCGGCTACTGTATCAGTCGGAACTGGCGCAGGATTATTTCCTGCTGCACGGGCTGGATACGCAGTACGACCTGCTGAATCGAAATGTGCAGTCGTATGGGGAATACTTGACGCTGACCAGGAATCGCTTCACGGGGGGCGTGGCGTCGGACCTGGATGTGGCGCAGGCCGAATCGCAACTCTACACTACGCAGGCGGCGCTGCAGGATCTGGGCGTTTTACGCGCACAATACGAACATGCTATCGCGGTGCTGACGGGCAGACCGCCGTCGGAACTGACGATTCCGGCGCTGGTGATCAAGAATCCGCCGCCGGCAGTGCCGATCAACGTGCCCTCGGCGCTACTGGAACGGCGGCCCGACATTGCCGCGGCAGAACGCCAGATGGCGGCCGCTAATGAACAGATCGGAATCGCCACCGCGGCGTTCTATCCGTCGTTGAGCCTGGGCGCCAGCCTCGGACTGCAGAACTCCGGCTTCCTGCAATGGTTCACGTGGCCGAGCCGCTTCTTCTCGGTGGGTCCTTCGATTTCGGAGACTCTGTTTGAGGGCGGCCGAAGGCGGGCGGTACTGGCCGAAACTCGCGATTTCTTCGACGTCACGGTGGCAAATTACCGGCAGACCGTACTCACGGCGTTTCAGCAGGTGGAAGATAGCCTGGCGGCGCTGCGCATTCTGTCGGATGAATCGGTGACGGTGGACCAGGCGGTGAATTCGTCGGAGCGCGAGCTCACCGTGTCGACCGCGCAGTACAAAGCGGGGACCACCAGCTTTCTCACCGTGATCACGGCGCAGGCGACCGCGCTCAATGCGGAGCGAACGGCGGTGCAGTTGCTGACCCGGCAGCTTACGGCGAGCGTAGCGCTGGTGCAGGCGCTAGGCGGAGGCTGGGACGCGTCGCAGTTGCCGAGCACGAAGGACGTGCAGGCTAAGACGAAGTAGGGCGGCCGAGCGCGCGCAGGTAGTCGCCGGTATACGAGCCGGGGGTCTGGGCGATCTGTTCGGGCGTGCCCTGCGCCACGACGCTGCCGCCGGCGGCGCCGCCTTCGGGTCCGAGATCGATGACCCAATCGGCCGCGCGGACAATGTCGAGATTGTGCTCGATGATGATGAGGCTGCCGCCGTTCTCGATGAGGCGCTGGAAGCTGGCGAGCAGCTTGGCGATATCGTCGAAGTGCAGACCGGTGGTCGGCTCGTCGAAGATGAACAGAGTGCCGGCGCAACTGGCGGTGGTCAGGTGGGCCGCGAGTTTCACGCGCTGGGCTTCGCCACCGGATAGCGTGGTCGCCGATTGGCCCAGCCGGAGATAGCCGAGCCCGACATCGTCCAGCACCTTGAGTTTCTGCACCAGCCGGGGCGTGTCGTGGAAGAAGGTCATGGCCTCGCGCACGGTCAATTGCAGCGTCTCGTGAATATTCAAGCCGTTGTACTTGATTTCGAGGATGCCGCTCTTGAAGCGCGTGCCCTTGCATTCGTCGCAGATCAGTTCGACGTCGGCCAGGAATTGCATCTCGACCGTGACGGTGCCGTCGCCCTGGCAGGTTTCGCAGCGGCCGCCCGGAATGTTGAATGAAAAGTGGCCGGCGGAATAGCCGCGCTTTTCGGCCTCACGCGTGGAGGCGAACAGTCCGCGGATCGTGTCGAACGCCTTGATGTACGTGACGGGATTGGAGCGCGGCGTGCGGCCGATCGGCGACTGATCGATCATGACGGTGGCGGTGATGCGCTCAGCGCCATCGACCTTGCGGCACGACATCTTGGGCCCGCTGTCGAGCGCTTCGGCGGCCTCGTCGAACGCGGTATCGTCGGACGCTTCCCGCGCCTTGTGCAAGGCTTCCAGGGAACGGAAGATGACGTCGTGGACCAGCGTCGATTTGCCCGATCCCGAGACTCCGGTGATCACCACCATCATGCCGAGCGGGATAGTGACCTCGATGTTCTTCAGATTGTGCAGGCGCGCGCCGGAGAATCGCACGACGCGCTTGGGATTGACGGGGCGGCGCTCGCGGGGCGCGGAGACCTGCAGATCGCCGCGCAGATAGCGGGCGGTCAGCGACTTGTTGCCGTTGGCCGTGAGCTTACTGAGCGGACCTTCGAAGACGATCTCGCCGCCGTGCTCGCCGGCGCCGGGGCCGAGGTCGACGATATGGTCGGCAGCCTGCATGACGTCGGGATCGTGCTCGACGACGACGATGGTGTTGCCAAGTCCGCGCAGTTCGTGCAGGATGCGGATGAGGCGTCCGGTGTCGCGGCTGTGGAGTCCGATGGACGGCTCGTCGAGCACGTAGCAGGCGCCGACGAGTCGCGAGCCGAGACAGGTGGCCAACTGAATGCGCTGCGCTTCGCCGCCGGAGAGAGTGGCT
>Ga0105240_10002745_pt1 | contig 27852 bp, 24 predicted proteins | sample KBSC54metaG_FD_80426 | JGI IMG/M metagenome (GOLD analysis project Ga0105240, IMG submission 80426) | Corn rhizosphere microbial communities from Kellogg Biological Station, Michigan, USA - KBS C5-4 metaG | ecosystem: Host-associated > Plants > Roots > Rhizosphere > Soil | place: Michigan, USA... | reverse complement strand
GCGCGCGGCGCTGCAGGCGGCGCCGGTGACGCTCGCGACGCTGCCCGCAAGCCTCGTCCGCGATTGGGTAACGCCGGACGGACGTGCCCGGATCGAAGTGTTCCCCAGGGGCGAGGTCGGCGCCAACACCGCGCTGCGGCGCTTTGTCGCAGCGGTCGAGACGCTAGCACCCGGTGCGACCGGTGCGCCGGTGTCGATCGAGGCGTCGAGCCGGACGATCATCGGCGCATTCATCCAGGCCGGCCTGTGGGCGCTCGTGTCGATCACGGTGCTGCTGGCCCTCGCGCTGCGCCGCGCGAGCGATGTCGCGCTCACGCTGGCCCCGCTCGTCCTTTCGGCGCTCGGCACGCTCGCGACGTGCGTGCTGATCGGTTTGCCGCTCAACTTCGAGAACATCATCGCGTTGCCGCTGCTGTTCGGCATCGGGGTCGCGTTCAACATCTATTTCGTAATGGCGTGGCGAGCGGGCAGAGGACAGCCGCTGCAATCGAGCCTGGCGCGCGCCGTGGCGATGAGCGGGCTCACCACCGGCACGGCATTCGGCAGCCTGTGGTTCTCGCATCATCCGGGGACCGCGAGCATGGGCGAATTGCTCGCGTTGTCGCTCGCGTGGACGCTCGTGTCCGCGCTGCTGTTCCTGCCGGCGCTGCTGGGCGAGCCGAAACAATCGGGGTGAGAGCGAATTAAATCGGTGTCGGAGGTGTAATTCGCGTTCGGCAGCTCGCGTTCTGGTCACGGCTCGCCGCGAATTACACCTCCGACACCGATTTACTGCAATTCGCTCTGACCCCGATTGTCTCGGCCCGGTGCCACGCGATCAATCCGGGAAGGTAGATGATGAGATCACGCAGCCTGCGCGCCGACGCGAGCGCCAGCGACGTCGTGGCGTCGAGCCCGAGCGCGGCGCCGATCACCACGAATGCGCCCTCCTGGATGCCGAGCGCGCCGGGCACGATGAACGCCGCGCTGCTGACCGCCTGGACCAGCGCCTCGATCGCGATCGCGTCCTGCAGCGGGCGCGGATGGCCGAGAAAGTACAGCGCGAGCCAGATCTCTCCCGCGGCGAGAACCCACGCGGCGAGCTGCAACGCAATGCAGGCAGCAACGTCCGCTGGCCGCTCGTAGACGGCGCGAAGCGCGCGATCGAGGCGCAGCCACTGATGGATCGCGGCACGGAGGCGGCCCGCAAAGCGACGCTCGATGAACGCGGTGATGCGCGCAACGGCGCCGGCGCGCTGGAAATACACGAATCCGCTGCCGAAGACGACCATGCCGCCGACACCGGCCAACAGCGGCGCGGCCAGTCCCGTCGCATCGCCGGCCGACAACAGAATGCAAAGACCGAGCGACGCGAACACCGATTGACTGACGACGGACAGCGCCATGTCCGCGGCGAGGCTCGCTCCCGCTGCCGCGCGCGATCTGACGTGGTGGCGCAGGATTCGGTACGCGGCGATCTCGCCGCCGATGCGGGCGACCGGGAGCACGCCATTGACCGATTCGCGAATCCAGACCGCGCGCGCGAGCGCACGCAGCGGCGGGCGCAGGCGCACCGGAAACAGCCGCTGCCACGCGGCGGCATTGGCGAGCATCGGCGCGACGTGGAGAGAGCCCGCCAATGCCAGGCCGGGTGCAGCCGCCATGACGACACCGACGATCCGTCCGACATTTTCGTGTGCGTAAAGCGCTGCGGCAAGAACGAGTCCCGCCAGCGCCAGCACACGCGCGATGCGTTTCATTGCGTGGGAAAGTCCGAATAGCCGCCGGTCCGCACGCCGACGGCGCGTACCAGATCGCCCATGCCGGGCGCGGTCAATGCTTCCAATTCTACCCGATGGGCGCCGGCGCCAGCCGCCTCGCTAAAGCGCTCCGTGGTGGCCGGATGCGCGTACATCTCGGTCAAGCCGTCGGGAAGATGCCGAAGCACGCCCGCCATCCGCGATTGGGTCATCGCGCCCGACCAGGCGAGTCCGAAAACCTGCGCGGGCGTCGTCACGCCGGCTCGACGCAGGCGAATGCCGAGCAACCGCGCCCACGGTTCGGCAAGCCAGTCGCGGTGATAAGCGCCGGCAGGATCGATGCGACGCAGGATCGCCGTCGGCTCCGCCGGCACGCGCACCGCGCGCATCCCGTAGCGCTTGCCGATGGCGAGCAAAGGCCGCGCGATGCTCGGATGCACGTGGAAGTGATGATGCGCATTGACGTGATCGAGCGGCAGGCCGGTCGCCGCGAACGCAGCGAATTGCGCCTCGATTTCCGCGGCGAGCTGCCGGCGCGCCGCCGGGCGGAAGAAGATGGCTCGTCCGGCCGCTGCGAGGTCCCGGCGGAGGTGACCATCGGCATCGACGAGATCGGGAATCGCGGCGGGTCCAAGCAGCGGCTCACCGTCGACGAGCACCAGATGCAGCCCGACGCGCAGCGACGGCAGGCGGCGCGCCCGGGCGACTGCATCTGCCGCTGCGGCACCGCCGACCATGAGGCTCGCGGCGGTGAGAATGCCGTTCTCATGCGCGAGCTCGACGGCCGCATTGACTTCGGGTGCGACGCCGAAATCGTCGGCCGTGACGATCAGGCCCTTCAGTGCGCCGCCCGCCGCTCGCGCAGGAAGTGGAAGAACTCGATTCCTTCGCGCAGGCGCCGCTTCATCATCTGCGGACTTCGCACCATCTCGCTGACGATCGACGCGATCTTGCCGCTGCGAAAATAGAAGCGCCGGTAGAACGTTTCCACCGAGTCGAAGATTTCGGTATGCGCCAGGTGCGGATAGTGCAGCGGCGCGATCTGCACGCCGTGGGCGTCGACGAGCTCGGCATTCGCGTCGTCGAGCCAGCCGTTGTCGAGCGCCTGCCGGTACAGATACGTGCCGGGATACGGCGCCGCGAGCGACACCTGGATCGTGTGCGGATCGATCTCGGTCGCGAACCGGATCGTTTCCTCGATCGTCTCCTTCGTTTCGCCGGGCAATCCCATGATGAACGTGCCGTGAATCGTGATGCCGAGGTCGTGACAGTCCTTCGTGAACCGGCGCGCGAACTCGACGCGCATGCCCTTCTTGATGTTGAACAGGATCTGCTGATTGCCGGTCTCGTAGCCGACGAGCAGCAGGCGCAGGCCGTTGTCGCGCATCACCTTCAGCGTTTCGCGCGGCACGTTCGCCTTGGCGTTGCACGACCAGGTGACGCCGAGCTTGCCGAGCGCCTTCGCGATCGCCTCGGCGCGCGGCAGATCGTCTGTGAACGTGTCGTCGTCGAAGAAGAATTCCTTCACCTGCGGCAGCGCCTTTTGCGCCCACGCGATCTCCTCGACGACGTGCCCGACGCTGCGTGTGCGGTAACGGTGGCCGCCGACCGTTTGCGGCCACAGGCAGAACGTGCAGTGCGACTTGCAGCCGCGTCCGGTATAGAGCGAGACATACGGGTGTTTGAGGTACCCGATGAAGTATCTCTCGATCGTGAGGTCGCGCTTGTATATCGGCGTGACGAACGGCAGCGCGTCCATGTTCTCGAGTACGGCGCGCGGCGCGTTGTGGACGATGCGCCCGGCGCCGTTGCGCCACGAGAGCCCGGTGATGTCCGACAGCGCCCGTCCCTGCGCGACTTCGCGGATCGTGAAGTCGAACTCGTTGCCCGCGACGAAGTCGATCGCCGTCGATGCGCCGAGGCTTCCCGCGGGATCGACGGCGACCTTCGCGCCGATGAGGCCCGCCTTGAGACCCGGATTGACGGATTTCATCGCCTCGATCGTCTTGACGTCCGACGCGAAGGAGGGCGCCGACGTATGCAGGACGGCGAGATCGAATTCGCGCGCCCGCGCGAGAACGTCGGCGAGCGTGATGCCGTGCGGCGGCGCGTCGATCAGCGTGCTGCCGTCGACCAGCGCCGCGGGCTGCGCGAGCCACGTCGGATACCAGAACGAGCGGATTTCGCGGCGCGCCTGGTAGCGCGAGCCGGCGCCGCCGTCGAATCCGTCGAACGAAGGCGCCTGCAGGAACAGCGTACGCATCATCTCTTCGGCTCTCCGAGTCGTGCCAGCGTGCCGTCGGCGCGCACCCGGTAGCGGTGACCGCGCCAGCTCACGACGCCGACGAAAAAGCTCGCGACATAGACCGCGAAGGCAAGCAGGTCGCGCGCGGGGCCGAGCCACCCTGATGTCGAGCGCGCACCCAAAGTATGATCAACCTGACGCTGCAGGACAAGGCGACAGGCGATGACCGCGGCGATCGCGGTGGCGCCGGCCACCGGGAATCCGGCAATCACCGTACCCGCGATCGCAAACGGCAGCGGATGCGTCACGAAGAGGCCCGCGTAGCCGACAGGATTCGCCGCGCGCAGCGTTCGTGCCCAGCGCAGCTCGTGGCGCAGCAACTCGCCGGCGCTGCGCTCGGTGCATTCGTGGGAGACGACCGAAGGCGGGATTGCGACCGACATGCCGGCAGCGCGCACGGCGACACCCATCGCCTCGTCATCGGCGAGCTGGCCGAGAAACGCCTCGAAGCCGCCGATCGCCCGAAGCGTCTCGCGGCGCAGCGCAATCGTCGATCCGAAACACGGCTGCGCAAGTCCGAGCGCCAGGCCGACGAGTACGCTCGGCAGGAAGTGATAATCGATCGCCATCGCCGACAACCGCGCCCACAGGCCGGCGCGCGCGTCGCCGCGGTAAAGGTACGTGACGAGGCCGACACCCGGACCCTCGAGCGCGCCGATCGTTCGCGTCAGATAGTCGCGTTCCACCGCGATATCGCTGTCCGAGAGCACCACGACGTCGTGCCGGATGTGCGGCTGCATGCCGATCAGGTTGGCGACCTTGGGATTCGCGCCGTAAGGTCCGCTGCTGACACAGAGCGTGAGCTCACGTCCCGGCCGGTCGGCCATCAATTGCTGCACGACCGCGACGGCGGTGTCGTTGCGATCCTGGACGCCGAACAGCAGTTGCACCGGTCCCGGATAATCCTGGTCGCAAAAGGACGCGAGGTTGTCGTAAAGACCCGTTTCCGCACCGTGCAGCGGCTTCATGATCGTGACGCCGGGCGCGCTCGAACGCGCAGGCGCGCCTGCGCGGGTGAGTCGACGCACCAGCGCGGTTGCCGCGAGCGCGTAGACGCAGCCGAGCGCCGCCACAGCGAAACAGACGAGCGCGAGCCACCAGGTGAATGCTTCGGCCATCGGCTAGCGCGACCCCGCTTTTTGCGTGCGGCGTACGAGTGCAATAATCGGCATCGATGCGCCTGTCTTCACGAAACCGTTGGCAAATGCCGCTGGCGCTGTGCTTCGTGCTGGTCGCCTGTGCCAGCGTTCCCGCGGGCGAAACCGCACCCGATGATCCGCTCGAGCCGCTGAACCGCACGGTGTTCGACTTCAACACTGCGCTCGACGATGCCGTGATCAAGCCGGCGGCCGAAGCGTACCGGGCGGCGATACCCGCGTTCGTCCGCGATCGCATCCGCTCGGTGATCGATCATCTGGCGGAGCCGCGCATTTTCGTCAACGATGTGCTTCAGGGGCGGTTCAATGCCGCGGGATTCACGTTCGCGCGTTTTTTTGTCAATTCGATTGCCGGGGTTGGCGGCCTGTTCGATTTCGCCGGCATGCACGGATTGGCGAAACAGAGCGGCGATTTCGGCCAGACGCTGTATGCATGGGGTGCGGGCGACGGGCCGTATCTGGTGTTGCCGTTGTTCGGACCTTCGAATGTCCGCGATGCGTTCGGACTCGGCGTCGACGTGATGACGACACCGCCGGCGCTGGTGGTGACCGGTCATTCCCGCACGCTGGTCGGCGTGACCGTCGGCGCCCTGGACGGGATCGATCTTCGCTCGCGGAACATCGAGACGCTCGACGAAATCAAGGCCAGCTCGCTGGATTTCTACGCGCATCTCAAGAGCGTCACGAGGCAGCACCGCGCGGCGGAGCTTCGCGAGGCGCGCGGACTCGAAGCCGCGCCGCCCGAGCTCGTCGATCCGAACGCGCCGCCGGACGAGCCGTGAATCGCAAGGCATCGGCGCCACGATGATCACTTCGCGGGCGTCGGCTGCAGGAGCTGATCGGTCTGCTGTTTCAGCGTGTCGATGAGTTTCGTCGGCCCGCCTGAATCGAGAATCGCGCTGAACTCGGAGCGCCGGGTCGCAAGCTCGCTGATTGTGCCGGTCAGGTAGACATCGACGACCTTCCATCCCGGCGCGGAGTGGCGCATCAGGTAATTGATCGCTATCGGCTCTCCGTTCGATTGGACGAGCCGCGTGTGCACGACGCTTCCCGTCTTGCGCGTCTCGATCGCGGGATCCACCTCGAACCGTTCGCCGGAATAGCCGTCGAAGCGGCTCGCGTACGTGGCGATCGTCATCCGCGTGAATCCGTCGACCAACGCTGCCTGCTGTTCCGCCGGGATCGCGTTCCAGCGCGGCCCGACCGAGATCCGTGTCATCGCCGCGAGGTCGAACGTCGCCCGGATCACCGGAGCGAGCGCATCGTAGCGGCCATGTACGCCGAGCGCCTTGGCGCGTCGCATCACGTCCAGCAGCGCGTCGCAGAACGCACGAATCGGTGCGGTGACGATGCTCGCCTCGTCGGCCGCCCCGAAAGCCGTCGACGCCACGGCGCCGGGCAATGCGCCGAGCGCGCGCAATGCGCGACGGCGGTTCAAGCACTCTCTCCGGCATCATGCACGGGCCCCGTCCAGTGCGAGACGTGCGACGCAACGTCCGATGAGGGCGCCGGCGCCGCGGCAACCGATGGCGTACCGAGATACAGGAAGCCGACGATCGCGTCGGCCGCGCGCAATCCCAGCGCGTGCTTGACGCGCTCGTCGTACGCGGCTGCACCGGTCCGCCAGAAGCCGCCGAAGCCAAGCGCATGCGCCGCGACGAGGATGTTCTGTGCGGCAGCGCCCGCCGCGATGATCTGCTCGATGGCCGGCACGCCGCGATGCTCGCGCAGCCTCGCCGCGACGATGACGAGCAGCGGCGCGCGCATCGGCTTCGCGCGCTCCTTCGCGAGGGCCGCTTCCGCCAGGTCCGGATCGCGCAGGCGGAGCGCGCCGGCCAGCACGTCGCCAAGCGCTGCGCGCGCCGCGCCGTCGACGACGATGAAATGCCATGGCCGCAGCCTGCCGTGGTCGGGCGCGCGCATCGCCGCGCGCAGCATTCGATCGAGCGCGGCGGAATCGGGCGCCGGTGCGACGAGAGCCGCGGGACTCGCGCGCGTCGTCAGGGCCTCGATTGCGTCCACGCCGGCGCGACTAGCGGATCACGGCGTGAAGCCGGCCGCGGTCGTCGAAGCCTCGCCCGTTTCCGCACGCGCGCTGTCGCTCGTCACCGGCGAGCCGCTCCAGGGCTCGTGGCCTGGGAGACCCGCCAGCCGAGTGATCGGCTGGTTCAACGCGGCGCGCAGCGCGAGTGCCAGACCCGCACCGGTCAGCGCGCACCCTGCGAGCGAGCGTTGCCGCATTCCGTAAAGCGAAAGCACCGCACCTCCCAGCAGCGCAGCGCCCCGAATCCCGGGCGCCCAGCTCTCGCGCATGAACTGCGGCTGCGCATAGTGCTTCTCAACGCCCCCCTGCAGGCTCGAGATGGCGTCGGCATGATCATGGGCGACCAGCCGATCCTCGACCTCGGAAACACCCCACACCGACCGTATCGCATCGAGCAGCCGTTGCATTTCGTGCCGCAGAACAGGGCCGCTCAACGTGATGCGCCCGTTGTTCGCGCCGACCTGGATCGCATGCGGATGCGACACGAGACGACCCATTCGCGCACGCACGCGCTCGATCAGCTGCAGATCGTCGGGCACCGGAGCGTTCGTGAGCAGGCGTCTCGCGCGCGCCCGCATGCCCTCGATCCGGTGCGTCGCATCGCGTGCGGCGACGCCGAATGCGTCGCGCGTATCGGCGACGAGCGCGCGCGTCTTGTCGCGGACGAGCGCGCGCCGCCGTTTGCCCTTGTCAGGATCGAGCACGTACATGGCGGCCGCCCCGACCGCGGCGCCGCCGAGCAGCGCTGCCCATTCGTGCCGCGGTTCCCATTCGGAATTCATCATGTTTCCTCGCAGTCGAGTCCGGAATTATCGGGCGCATGACCCTTTGTGGAATGCGAAACGCAAAGCCATCCCTCGCGTCGAGGCGCCGCTTCCGGATCGACAGCCATTCCGACGCACAATTCCCGAAAGGCGCGCCGCGTCGCCGCCGGACTGCCGCTCATTCGCCGATCGACGATGCGTCGAGGAACACATGGCGGATGCGCGGATATTTTGCACGAATCGCGTTCGATATGCGGCCGATCGCATGCCGCGTATCCGCGACCGATCCATCGCGCCGGAAACGCACCTCGACCGCCAGCATGACATCCTCGGGTCCGAGGTACAGGGTGCCGAGTTTTCCGATGGACTCGACGTCGGATTCGGCCGCAATGAGGGCACGCACGCCGTGCGCCGTCTCCTTCGCGACGCCTTCGCCGATCAGCAGGCCCTTGCTCTCGTAGACCATGACGAGCGCGATCAGGCACAGCAGGCCGCCGATCACGATCGACGATGCGCCGTCGATCCATGGCACGCCGAGTTGGTGGCTCATGAAAATGCCGGCGAATGCAATTGCCAGTCCCGCGAGCGCCGCAGAGTCTTCGAGCAGCACCGAAAACGTGGTCGGATCCTTGCTGATCTGGATCGTCTCGACGACGCCGCGCCCTTGCTGCTCGCTGCGGAATGCACGGTAGCCGAACCACCACGAGATGCCTTCGAACACGGCCGCGATCGCGAGCACGGCGTAGCTCCAGACGCTCGCTTCCGTCGTCGTTTCATTCATGACGTGGAGGATGCCGGTGAGGATGGACATGCCGCCGCCGAGACCGAATATCAGGATGCCGACGACGAGCGTCCAGAAGTACAGCTCGTGCCCGTAGCCGAACGGGTGGTCCTCGTCGGCAGGTTTGGTGCTGCGACGAAGGCCGTAGAGCATCAAGCCGTCGTTGCCGGTGTCGACCAGCGAGTGGATCGCTTCCGCGAGCATGGCCGCGCTGCCCGAAAAGCCGGCCGCAGCGAATTTGCAGACGGCGATCGCGAAATTGCCGGCGATCGCCGCAACCACCGCCTTGGTCGATTCTCCTGCCATCGATCGATCCTTCCGGGACTAACGCATTCGTGGGCTGCGCCACATTTTGCCCGTTATCGCGGCGAACGCCACGGCACACGCGGCGAGCGACACGAAAGCAAGCGCCTTCCGCTCAAGTCCCAAGCGGCTCCGCTCAGCAGCGCAAGCACCACGGCGCCCCCGTAACTCAACGTAAACGTACCCGCCGACGTGCGCGCGACGTCTTCAGGCCGGCACAGCAGCGGCGGCAGCGTGAGCCCGAGTATGAGCACGGCCGTCGTCGCGATAGCGCGTCACCGCGACCCAATGGATGAGCGCGTAGCGACTGGCGGTGCGAGCTCGGATTTGAGTCCCTGGTCCCGCTACGAACCGAGGACCGCGCGGTTGAATTTCGCCGGGTGCCTCATAAAATCAATCGCTTACGGAATATATTCGCGACTCCTTTTTATTCTGCTTCTGGTTTGGGTACAGTTGTTGGGTACCCGTTCGTCACACCCAGTCTCGCTGATGCATTGGTGAAGATGTTGACGCGCATTGGAAAGCAGGCAGGTCTTGCGTGCAGTGAATCCCTCCGGAGAGAAGACGAGGGCGGCTCGGCTGGCGGCAACGAAGGACATTGGCATGGCTGAATCACAGACATCTGTACACGTCCATTTCGACGAATCGGCGCGTCTCCCCGACGGCCGTCTGTCGCGCGCGGGCCTCGCGAAGCTCCATGACGTGAAGATCAAGACGACGCACGGCATCCTGATCGCGCTCGACATGGAATCGTTCGATGACATGCGCCGCGTGGTGGAAGCGACGACGCGGATCGAGGGGATCGTCGGCTACAAGGTCGGGCTCACCGCCGCGCTGCGGTTGGGCCTCGGTGGCGCCGTGAGACACCTGCGCGCCGTAACGGAATTGCCGCTGGTGTACGACCATCAGAAGGCCGGTCCCGATGTGCCCGAAATGGCCACGAAATTTGCCTCGACCTGCAAGGAAGCGGGCGTGGACGGACTCATACTGTTTCCGATCGCCGGCCCACGCGCTGTCGTCGAGTTTGCGGGCAATGCCTACAAGCAGCGACTGATGCCAATCGTCGGAGGCGATCTGCCGTTCCCCGATTACAACGCATCGGGCGGCGGGTACGTGATCGACGACGCGCTCGACAGGATCTTCCGCAAGGCGATCGAAATTGGCGTCGATCATTTCGTCATCCCCGGCAACACGCCCGACAAGGTGCGCCACCACGCACGCTGGCTCGTTCAGAAACTCGAGCAGCCGACGCTGTTCGTGCCGGGCATCGGTCCGTTGGGCGGCAGCATCCCGGCCACGTTCGCGGCAGCGCCCGGATGTCGCGTCTACGCGGTGGTCGGGCGCGCAATCTACGCCGCGGCTAACCCGGCCAAAGCGGCGCGCGAGCTGGCCGCGGAAGCGCTGCGCTTCCGGTAAACCTGCGGCATCGGAATTTATGAGTGCGACGCGGCCGGCTGCGGCCATTCTGTTCGACTGGGGCGAAACGCTCGTCAGCATTCCGGGCATGATCCACAGCGCCGAGCGCCATCTTGCGTGCGTGGAAAGGATGTACTGCGCCGGGAACGGTACCGAGTGCGCGGCCGAACGCTTCGGCGTGGCGTGGCCGGCGTTTCGCGCTGCCTATCTTCACGAGGTCGCGCGGCAAATCGCGCGTTCAGCCGAAAGCGGACGCGAGCACTCGTTCGAAGACCGCCTCGCCGGCGCGCTCGCGCACCTCGGCGCCGACAGGCCGTCGGCGGGCGAGCTCTCGGCCCTCGTCGGCCGCCTGGGCGAGCATATCGTTGCCGACGCCCTGTTGGTGGACGGCGTGCGCGAAGTGATCCCCGAGCTCGCGCGACATTACCGTCTCGGCATCGTGTCGAATTATCCGTGTGCGCCAATCGTCGCCCGTACGATGGAGCGCTTCGGACTGCGCGACTATTTTTCTGCGATTGTCGTGTCCGGCGAATGGGGATGGACAAAACCGCATCCCGGCATCTACCGCGAGGCACTGCGCCGGATGGAGGTGCCGCATGAACGCGCCCTGTTCGTCGGAGATGATCTCGTGAATGACGTCAAGGGCCCGAAAGCGGTCGGCATGCGTGCGGCGTGGTTTGCCCCCGGCAAGCTACGCGGTGACGGTGCCGACGCCGATACGCACATCGACGATCTGCGCGATCTGCTCGCATGGTGTCGCGACCACCTCGATCCGGGAGACGGCGCACATGGAAGCCATTGAGACGCGCCTCTTGATCGGCGGGAAATTCACCGACGCGGCCGACGCCGGTACCTTCAGTACGTCGAGCCCGATCGACGGCGCACTGCTTGCAGATGTTGCCCGCGCCGGCGTCGAGGATGTCGATCGCGCTGCCACCGCCGCGCGGGCGGCCTTCGACCACGGACCATGGCCGAGAGCGCTGCCGGCGGAGCGCGGGCGCGTGCTGCGAAGGATCGCCGACGGCATCCGCGAAAGGATCGATGCCATTGCCGACGTCGAGACGCGCAATGGCGGTAAAACGATTGCGAATTCCCGCAACGAAGTGGAAGCCGCCGCGCGGGTGTTCGACTATTACTCCGGAGCGGTCGACAAGTTCTTCGGCGAAACGATTCCGATGGGACGCGACGTGCTGGATTTCACGCTGCGCGAGCCGGTCGGTGTCGTCGCGCAGATCACGCCCTGGAATTTTCCGTTTCTCGCCGCCGCATGGAAAGTCGCGCCGGCGCTCGCCGTCGGCTGCACCGTCATACTCAAACCGGCGAGCTACACGCCGCTCACCGCGTTGCTGCTCGGTCGTATCGCGCTCGAAGCCGGCGTACCGGATGGCGTGCTGAACGTGCTGCCCGGTCCCGGCGCAAAGCTCGGCGAACATATCGCCGGACATCGCTTGATCGACAAGATTGCGTTCACGGGCGAGACGCGAACCGGCGCACAACTGGTGAAAGCGTCCGCCGATGCCATCAAGCGCGTTTCGCTGGAACTCGGCGGAAAGAGCCCGAACATCATTTTCGCGGACGCGAATATCCCCAAGGCGGCGGACGCCGCGGTGAAGGCGGGCTTCGGCAATGCGGGGCAGAGCTGCTCCGCGCGCACGCGCGTTTTCGTCGAGCGCGCGGCCAACGATGCGTTCGTCACGCACTTCGCGCGGAGCACGGCTCGCTATCGCGTCGGCAATCCGCTCGATCCCGCGACGGAAATGGGACCGCTCGTCTCCGCTTCGCAATGGCGCATCGTGAAGGCGATGGTCGATGACGGGCTTGCGGCAGGCGGCAAGCTCCTGACAGGCGGCGACCGGCCGCCCGCGCTCACCTCCGGCAGCTATTTTTCGCCGACGATCATCACCGGATTGCGCAACGATGCGCGCATTGCCCGAGAAGAAATCTTCGGACCGGTCGTCGTCGTGATCCCTTTCGACTCCGAACAGGAAGCCGTGCAACTGGCGAACGACAGCGAATACGGCTTGAACGGCTCCATCTGGACGCGCGACATTGCCCGGGCGCTCCGCGTCGCGCGCGACGTGCGCACCGGCATGGTGAGCATCAACTCGCATGGCAGCGCGAGCCGTTACGGTACCTATGCGCCGTTTGGCGGTTACAAGAAGTCGGGCTTGGGGCGCGAGCTCGGCATGTACGCGCTCAGTCTCTACACCGAAGTGAAGAACGTGTTCATCGACCTCGCCGATGAACCGCCAACCCCGGCGAAAATGCGGGAAGGGTAGAGGGGCGTCATTGACGCGCTCGCCCGGTAATCCGGCCGAGTCGAACGCCACGATGGAGCGTGGGCCATCGCGCGAGCTGCTGCTGCAGATCGATCACGTCGGCAAGGACTTCGGCAACTTCACCGCAGTGCGAGAAGTGTCGCTCGACGTGCACGAGGGCGATCTCAAGGCGATCATCGGCCCGAACGGCGCCGGGAAGACGACGCTCTTCAACATGCTATCGGGGCAGCTGCGCCCGTCGCGGGGACGCGTGCTTTATCGCGGACTGGACATTGGAAAGCTGCCGACGCATCGGCTTTCGCATCTTGGGATCGGGCGCTCGTTCCAGCTAACGAACGTATTTCGCGGACTGACGGTTCTCGAGAACGTGCGCATCGCGACCCAGCGACGGCTCCATCGTGATTACGACTTCGTGCGACGCGCGGTTTCGCTCACCGCCACGCGCGAATTGGCGGAGCAGATACTCGAGACGATCGGACTCGCGCCGTACAGACGCACCTTGGCAAGCACGCTCTCGCATGGTGACCAGCGCCGCCTCGAAGTGGGCATCGTGCTCGCGGGTGACCCGCGTCTGGTCCTGCTCGACGAGCCGACGTCCGGCATGTCACGCGAAGAGGCGCGCGCGACGATGACACTGCTGCGCGACATCGCGCGCGAGCGGACGGTGCTGTTCGTGGAGCACAACATGGAATTCGTGATGGCGATCTCCCAATCGATCGTCGTGATGCAGTCGGGCGCAGTGATCGCGCAGGGCCCCCCGTCGAACATTCGCGTCGATCCCGCCGTGCGCCGCGCGTACCTCGGCAATCTTTATGAATGACGAGCCGCTGCTCGAGCTCGATTCGATTCACGCGTATTACGGCCTGAGCCACGTGTTGCAGGGCGTGTCGCTCAAGGTCCAGCCGGGCAGCGTCGTGTCGCTCATGGGACGCAATGGCGTCGGCAAGAGCACGACGCTGAAGTCGGTGTTCGGGATCGTGCGCGTCACCCGCGGTCGTGTCGTCTTCCGCGGCGAGGACATGACAGGACTGGCCGCGCATGTCGTCGCGCGTCGGGGCATTGCACTCGTTCCCGAAGATCGCCGGATCTTCAGCTCGCTCACCGTCCGCGAAAACATCCTGCTCGCCGCCGGCAGTCGGGCGGGCGCCGTTGACGAGGTGCTCGCGTGGTTTCCCACGCTGAAGGGTTATCTCGGCCGTACGGGCGATCGCCTCTCGGGCGGCGAACAGCAGATGCTGGCCATTGCGCGCGCGCTCGTCGCGCGGCCGGCGCTCGTGCTGATCGACGAGCCGCTCGAAGGGCTTGCGCCGATCATTGCCGAGCGCATCGCGCAGGCGCTGCACGGACTGCGGGGCAAGACGACGGTCGTGCTCGTCGAGCAGAATCTGAAGTGGCTCATGGATGTGGCCGACTACCACTACGTGATGGATCACGGCCGCATCGTCCAGCACGGCACCTCGGCTTGGCTGCGGGCAAATCCCGCGCTCGTCGAGCAATATCTGGGCGTAGCGGCGTGAGCGTCGCCGGGCCGCCCCAAGACGCTCGCCCCCTGCTGCGGAGGACGAAGGCGCTAGCCAAGCGGGCAGCCATGGGGGAGGCTATCCAATGAGCTTTCAGTCGATCCTCAACCAGTTCTTACTCGGACTGTCCACGGCCTCGATCTACGTGCTCGTCTCGCTCGGGCTCACGATGATCTTCGGCATGATGAACGTCCTCAACTTCACGCATGGCGTGCTGTACGCGCTCGGTGCGTACTTCGGCTATCTGTTTGCGACGCTTACGGGAAATTTCTGGCTTGCGCTCGCTGCGGCGCCCGTCTGCGTCGGATTGATCGGCATCGCGATCGAACGCACGGCGATCCGGCCGCTCGCCGAGCGCAGTCATCTCATCCAGTTTCTGGCGACCTACGGCGTTGCGCTCGTGATCGAGCAGGCAATACGGATCGTTGCCGGAAACGATTCCTACCCGGTTGCGCTGCCGAGCGCGTTCGCGGGGAGCGTAAGCTTCGCTTCGGTCGCATTTCCCGCGTACCGCGTGTTCATCGTCGCCGCGGCGGTGCTCGCCTGCATTGCGCTCGGCGTGTTGCTGACGAAAACGCGGGTCGGCGCGGTGATCCGCGCGGTGTCCGAGGACCCCGAAATGGCAACGCTCCTGCGGGTCAACACGGGTGCGGTCTCGACACTCGTGTTCGCCGGCGGCAGTGCGCTTGCCGCGCTGGGCGGTGTGCTCGCGGCGCCGATCTTCAGCGTTTATCCAAGCATGGGCGAGGAGCTCATCACGGTTGCGTTCCTCGTCGTCACGGCCGGCGGCCTCGGCAGCGTACGCGGCACGATCCTCGCCTCGCTCATCATCGCTGAAGCGGGCAGTCTCGGCCTGCTCGCCGTCGGCAAATATTCCGACGTGCTCGCGATCTCTTTGATGGCGGCCGTGTTCGTCGTGTTTCCCGCAGGCATCTTTGGCGGGTGGCGGCGCGCATGAGCATTAACGCACGCGTCGCAAGTCTGGCGATCGCGTGGGTCGCGCTCGCGCTCGGGCTTGCCTTCGAGCTGGGTGGCGCATATGCGGTGAGCCTCGCCACGGAGATCGTGATCCTGTCACTGTGGGCGGTGTCCTATAACCTCGTGTACGGTTATCTGGGCGAGATCTCGTTCGGCCACGCGGCGTTCTTCGGCGTCGGCGCGTTCGCCGTGCCGCTCCTCGCGCAGCACGAATGGCCGTTCGGACTCGCGCTCGTCGGCGGCTGCGTTTTCGGCGCACTCTTCGCGGCTGCAATGAGCGTGATTCTGCGCCGCACGCGCGGCGTGTATTACGCCGTGCTCACGTTCGTGCTTGCCCAAGTCGTCTATGTCGTGGCAATCAAGTGGACAGACTTCACGGGCGGCGACAACGGCCTTGCGGTGAGTCGGCCGGCGTTCCTCGACTCGCCCGGACATTACGGCCTTTTCGCGCTCGCGATCGTCACGCTCGCTCTCGCGGCCCTGCACCGCGCGATCCATTCGCCCGCCGGATCTGTCGTACAAGCGATCCGTCAGAACGAGCGCCGCGCGACACAAATCGGTTACAACGCGACTGTTTACCGGGCCTTGACCTTCATCATCTCCGGCGCGTTCAGCGGCATTGCGGGCGCGCTTTATTCGGCGTTCATCCGCTTCGTGTCGCCCGACGTCCTTTTCTGGACCTTTTCCGGTCAGGTGATCATCATGACGATCATGGGCGGCTCGCGGACGTTCTACGGTCCGCTCGTGGGCGTGGCGTTGTTCGTCGTCCTGCGCGATCTCATATCGAGCTGGTCAGCGAGCAGTGCCGTGATCGCCGGCGTTCCGGTCGCAAGGCTCGGCGAGCACTGGCCGCTGTTCATGGGTCTGCTCTTCTTCCTTATAATCGTCTTCGAGCCGGGCGGACTGGTGGGCATCTTCGCGCGCGTGAAGCATGCGTGGATAGCAGGTGCAGTAGGGGCGCGTCGCAGTGCCCGGCCGCCGCGAACCGCACGATCCAATCCTGCTTCCAATCTGAAGGAGAGAAGATGACCGTTCGCATTGCATCAACGACCCCAGCTCGCCGACGCGCGCTCAAAGCGATCGCTGCGACCGGCGCCTCGTCACTCGCTGGCATGTTGGGAGTGCCTCGCGTTTTCGCGCAAGGCAAGGCGCCGATCAGGATCGGCGTCGTGCTACCCCTGTCCGGCGCTTATGCAGCGCAGGGCACGGCCGGTGCGCGCGGCATACAGTTGCTCGCCGAACAGACGAATGCGAACGGCGGGCTGCTCGGCCGGCAAGTGGAAGTGCTGGTAGAGGATTCACAGCTCAAGCCGCAGACCGCCGTCGTCAAAGCGACGAAGCTCATCAAGCAGGATGGTTGCCAGTTCCTGATGGGCGAGATCAGCGGCGCGTCGACGCTCGCACTGCTCGAAGTCGCCGACCGCGAGAAGACGGTGATGGTGACGCCGTACAGCTCGCCGGAGGCGGTGACCGGCACGCGCGGCACGCGTTACGAATTCCGCACGTACAGCAACGCCTACATCCAGGCCGCCATTGCCGCCGACTACGTGACGAAGAATATCGGCAAGAAATGGGCAGTTATGGCGGCCGACTACGCCTATGGCCAGGATTACACGAATCATCTGCGCAAGTTCGTGCCAAGTCTCGGCGGCACGATCGTCGCTGAAACGTTTCCCGCGCTCGGCACGACGGACTTCGTCTCGCACCTGCAGCAGGTTTCGAGCGGCGATCCCGACGTGCTATGGATGGTCGAGTACGGGCGCGATGCGACGGTCGCGCTGAACCAGGCGGCGAGCCTCGGACTCAAGAAGAAAATGGCGCTCGGGTTGTGCGTCGCGAACAGCGAGCAGGTCGCCGGCATGCAGCCAGGCGTCTTCGATGGGACCTATTCATTCGTGATGTGGTATCCAAACCGGGACTCGCCCGCCAGTCGCGCATTCGTCAAGGCGTATTATGACAAGCACAACGCGTATTCCGAGGCGGCCGGCATCCATTACATCGGCGCTCAGGTGCTGTTCGCTGCGGTGACGAACGCGAAGAGCACCGATGCTGACGCCGTCATCGCCGCGCTCGAAGGCAAGAGCTTCGACACGATCAAGGGCACGATACTGTTGCGCGCGTACGATCACCAGGCAGTGCAGTCGTACTACATCGGCAAGGGTGCGACGACGAAGGACTTTGCGATACCGATTTACGAGCCGGTGCATACGTATGCGGCGGACGTCGTGGAAAAGGATTTCATGCCGCCGCCGGACCCCAAGCTGAACCCGGTACGTTGGCGGCAGAAGAGCTGAGCGCGCCGGGAACCGGAGAGCAGCGGGTGATTCCTGGCGGTGGAACCGTCGCGCTCGTCGGCGGACGCATCATCGACGGTCTCGGCCGTGAGCCGATCGCGCGGGGCACCGTACTGATCGAGCGCGGACGTATCGCAGCCGTGGGCAGGGACGTCGCCGTTCCGCGCGAAGCGACGGTCCTCGACGTAGCCGGCTGCAGCGTTTTGCCCGGCATCATCGACTGTCACGTCCACAGCACCTACCGTGCGCGCGACATGCGCCGGCATCTGCTCAATACGCCGACCTACAACGTGCTGCGATCGACGCGAATCCTCGAAGAGACGCTCGCATGCGGCGTAACCACCGCTCGCGACATGGGCGGCGCCGACGCGGGCTTTCGCGAGGCGATCCGCGAGGGCTATGTGACGGGACCGCGGCTGCTCGTTTCGATCGTGATGATCTCGCAGACCGGCGGGCACGGCGACTCGTGGGTGCCGGCCGGCATTCGACTGCAGAAGCGTGCGTGGCTTCCAAGCGGCGTCGTCGATGGTGCGGAAGAGATGCGCAAGCTCGTGCGCGCGCTCCTGATGCAGGGCGCGGATTTCATCAAGGTGTGCACGAGCGGCGGCATCACGTCGATCACCGACAATTGGGACGAGCCGCAATTCACGGCGGAAGAGCTGCGCGTTGCGGTCGCCGAGGCCGCCGCGAAGCGCAAGCGTGTCGCCGTGCATGCCGAAGGTGTCGAGGGTATCCGCAGGGCGTTGTGCGCCGACATTCATTCGCTCGAACACGGCTGGTTCCTCGACGAGCAGTGCGTCGACAAGATGGTGGAACGCGGCACGTGGTGGGTGCCGACACTCGCACTGGTCCCGATGTCGATCGCGCATCGCAAGAAGGATGCCGCGTGGAGCGGTCAGCAGCTGGCCAACGAAGAGGACAAGGACGCGGCGATCTACGAGGCGATGAAAAAGCAGGTCCCGCTCTGGAAACATGCGGTCAAGCGCGGCATCAAGGTGGCGTTCGGCACCGATCAGTCGCATCGGCTCCTCGTCGGCGAGAACCTGGTGGAACTGGCGTTCATGGTGGAGTCGCTCGGCATGTCGGAGATGGAGGCGATCATGGCGGCCACGAGCCGTGCCGCCGAATGCATCGAACGAACCGACCTCGGCGCGCTCGTGCCCGGAAAGGTCGCCGACGTGCTGGCGGTCGACGGCGATCCGCTGTCCGACATTCGCGTCCTCGAGCAGCGCCAACGCATCAAATTGGTGATCAAGGACGGCAACGCTTTTCACAATGCGCTTCAGTCATAGCCCGGAGGCAACGATGCAATTGAACCGTTTCATGATTCGCCCGTTCGTCGAACAGGGGTTGCGCGAGGAACTCGGCCAGGGCGACACGACGGGCGGATTTCTCGTCGGCGACGACCCGGTGCAGAACGCGCAGATCTACGCGAAGGGTGACGGCATCGCATGCGGCCTCTTGCTTGCCGACGAGACGATAAGGCTCGTCGATCCGGACGCGCGGATCGAGCACATGGTGAAGGACGGCGATGCGATCGGACCCGGCACGACGCTGCTCAACGCCAGGGCGAAGGCGTCGACGTTTTTCATGATCGAGCGCGCCGCGCTCGACTGGATACAGCAGCTGTCGGGGATCGCCACGAAGACGCGGCGCTACGTGGATCTCGTCAAGCACACGAAAGTGCGCGTTACCGATACGCGCAAGGGATGGCCCGGCATTCGCGTCCTGCAGAAGTATGCGGTGCGGGTGGGAGGGGCCCACAATCACATTTTCAACCTCACGAACTGCATTCTCGTCAAGGACAACCACATCAAGATCGCCGGCAGCATCCGCAATGCCATCGAGATCCTGCGCGCGCGCGCGCAACACACATTCAAGATCGAAGTCGAATGCGAGTCGCTCGAGATGGTGCAGGAGGCGCTCGACTGCGGTGTCGAAGTGATCATGTTCGACAACATGGATCTCGACGAGATCAAGGGCGCATTGAAGCTTGTCAATGGCCGGGCGATGACCGAAGCGTCCGGTGGGGTGAACGAATCGACGATCGTGCCGATCGCCGAGACGGGCGTCGACATCATCTCCGTTGGCGATCTGACGCACACCGTAAAGGCCGTGGATGTAAGCCTCGATGTCCGCGACGTCAAGCCAAGCGCATTGCGTACGATCGAACGGCTCCGGGCAGTCGCGAAATAGGAGAACATCAATGTTTTCGGAGCAACTGCTTCAGCGCGCCGCCAAGGCCCTCGAGGCCGCGAGGGCGAAGGACGTCCGCATTGCGACGGCGGAGACATGCACGGCGGGATTGGTGTCGAGCTGCCTGACGTCCGTTCCAGGCGCATCGAAGATTTTCGAGCGCGGCTTCGTGCTGTATCACGATTCGGCAAAGGCAACCGGCCTCGGCGTGTCCGAGTCGATCTCGAGAATGCACGGTGCGGTGAGTGCGGAAGTTACGAAGGCACTGGCCGAGGGCGCACTGGCACATTCGACCGCGGGAGCCGCCGTCGCGGTGACCGGCTACGCGGGCCCGGGTGGCGGCAACGAGAAGAACCCGGTCGGCACGGTTTACGTCGCGGCGGCGCGAAAGGCCGGGGACACGCTCGTCGAACGCCATGTTTTCACCGGCGACCGCGATGCGGTACGCATGCAAGCGGTTGGCGCAGCGCTCGACTTGCTCGAGCGCGCGTTGTCTTAGCCCGGCGACGTGCCAACACGAAGGGCGCCGTCGCGAATACGGCCAGCCTGCCGAGCGAACAGACGAATGCCGCCCGTTCCGGAAACGCGCAGGGCGTTTTCGCTCTGCAGCGGAAGATCCAATGGCGAAGCGGCGCTCCTGCGTATGAACTGCATGAGCTCACACTTACGTTTATACCAACTCCTTGCGCCGCCACATAATGCCCGATATCGTCGCCAACCCAAACGCACACAGGGCGAGCGGCGCAAATGCGAGTTCAGGAATTGCGCTTAGGTCCCACGCACCGCCACTGGTGATTGCGACGACGACTGCGCCTGCGTAACTTAACGTAAACATTCCAGCCGATGTCCGCGCAATATCCTCGGGCTGGCAGAGCAAGGAGGGAAGCGTGAGTGCCAGAACCAGCGTGGTGGCGATCGAGAATCCGAGTAGGGCCGCCCAGAGGAAGGTCATCCATCCGATCATGTAGAGAAAGCCGCCTATGCTAATCAACCACATCGTGGCGGATGCGAGGTACGGCCATGCGCGCCGCTCAAGCCTGCTGACGACGACGAGGAGCAACAGCGACGCCGGCAACTGGCCGAGGTTCAACGCGAGAAGGGCGCCGGCGATCAGGTCCGGGTGGCCTTTGCTCGCGAGATAAATTGGCATGAACGCGTTCGCGCTGAAGTAGATGGCGTTGATGCAGCAGAACAGCGCGCCGAGCCGCCAGACGAGGCCGATGTGCCAGTCGGGAAGCCACTTCCTCGGCAGCGCCGCGTTTGCGGCATGCGCAAGCGGCGCTCGCGGCGCGAACGCGTACACGATGATCGCGATGATCGCGATCGGCACCGACCACACGACCAGCGACAACCGCCAGTTGCCGTGCACGAGCGGGAGGACCACCGGAATCGTCAAAAGAACCGCGAGGATTTCGCCGACGAGAAGCCCGTTGGTATAAAGCGCCGTGCCGAGACCGATCCGCTTTGGCAGCCACTGCCGCACGGCGGTGGGCATGATGGGCTGCATCAGCGCGACTCCGGCCGACATCACGATCGTCGTCACCAGCAGGGCGATGTAATTCGCGCTCACTCCGCGCAGAGCCGAGCCGGCGGCCACGAGAACGAGGCCACCCACCAGCGCAACGGTGACGCCGAGACGCGCGACGAGCAGCGACCCGGCGAGCGCCGCGATCGCGAACATCGCCGGTGGAATGCTGCTGAGCAGTCCCACTTCGGTAGCGCTAAGGCGCAGATCGTCGCGGATCATCGCGATGACCGGCGGAACGGCAAGGATCGTCAGGCGCAATCCATTGCCGGCAAGCCACAGCAAAAGCGCCGCGACCCATGGCGGGATGCCGGTGTCGCTTGCAGGATGCGGCTGTGCGGCTGCGCTGCCTCCGCGGGAGGCGCTATTGGCGTCTTGGGCGTCGCGCGTGGCGGACATTTGCGCGCCATGATAACGTCGCGGTTCCGCGCCGCCGGCCGCTGGACGATTCGGCGGACGGCGATACCGCATTCTTTCCTCTCGCGCCGGTCGACCTATCGGGCATGACGATCCGCTCGCAATTGATGCTGCTTGCGATGGGTGCGGCGCTGCCGGTTCTTGCGTTTGCAATCCTGCTCGCGATCGTGCTGGTCGAGCAGGGCCGGATGACGGTCCAGCGCGGCGCGACCGATCAGGCGCGCGCCATGATGAGCGCCGTCGACGCGGAGCTGCGCGGCTCGATCACCACGATCGAGGCGATCACCGCGTCGCCCGCGTTGCAGGGCGACGACCTTCCCGCTTTCCGGGCCGAGGCGCTGCGCGTGCTCGCCACGCAGCCGAGCTGGCTCGACATCACGGTGTCGCGGCCATCGGGCGAGAAGGTGCTGGATGCGTTGCAGGGGGTCGTGCAAATGGGGCAGCGCGTGCTCGATCCTGCGAGCGCTGCGCGCGCCGCCCGCACGCGGCAGGTGGTCGTCGGCAATGTCGACCGGCGCGACGCGGGATCTGCGCCGGGCGTACCGATACGGGTTCCCGTCATACGCAACGGCGAGGTTGTCTATGTCCTCACCGCGCTCGTTCGCCCCGAATCGTTCCAGAACCTGATTCGCGAGCAGCGGATGCCGGACGGTTGGGTCAGCGGCATCGTGGACGCCGGCGGGAAATTCGTCGCGCGGATCCCGGCCAAGCCGGCCGGAGAGTTCTCGTCGCCGGCGTTTCGCGCGGCCGTTCGCAGCGCGCCCGAGGGCTGGTATCGGGGCCTCACCGTGGAAGGCATGGACATGTTCACGGCGCACAAGCGATCCGACTTCAGCCACTGGAGCATCGGCCTCGCGATTCCGCCGGCCATTGTCGAGGCGGGCGCGTGGCGAACGGCGTGGCTCATGGGCATTGGCATCACGTCGTCGATTGCGCTTGCGCTCGCGATCACGCTCCTGCTCGGGCGGCGCATCGCGGCGCCGATCGTTGCGCTGGCGTCGGTGGCGCGCTCGATCGGTTCGGGTGAAGCGCGTACAGCGGCGCTGGCGACGACCCCGGCGATGCTTGCAGGCAGCGTGCGCGAGGTGAGCGACGTCGCCGTCGCGTTGCGCGAGGCGGACGCTGCGGTGCGCGAGCGCCAGCTTCTGATCGAGCGGGAAAAGGACGCGTTGCGGGAAGCCGATCGCGCAAAGGACGAGTTCATCGCCGCGCTGAGCCACGAGTTGCGCAATCCGCTCGCGGCATTGACGGCGGCCGCGCACGTCCTGCGCGTGGCGGACCCGACGCATGCCGGCGCGGCCGATGCCCGGCGCGTGATCGACCGGCAGGCGAAGCACATGTCGCGGATGATCGAGGACCTGCTCGACATGAGCCGCCTCATCGCGGGCAAGGCAAACCTGATGCTCGAAACCTTCGATGTCGGGGCGCTCGTGGCGAGCACCGTCGACGCGTGGCGTTCCGCGGGTCGCTTCGCCGGCCAGGTCGTCGACGTCGATGCGCAAGGCGTCTGGGTGAGCGCCGATCGCACGCGGATGGAGCAGATCGTGTCGAACCTGCTCGACAACGCGGTCAAGTTCACGGCATCGGGGAAAACGATCGCGGTGCGCGTCTTTCGCGAGGGCGACGATGCCGTGGTGTCGGTCGTCGATGAAGGCGAGGGGATGCCGGCCGCGCTCGTCGACCGCGTATTCGACGTGTTCGTCCAGGGTGACCAGGACGCGGGACGCAGCAAGGGCGGCATTGGCGTTGGTCTTACGCTCGTGAAGCGTCTCGCCGAATTGCAGGGTGGCTCGGTGCGGGCATCGAGCAGCGGCATCGGTCGCGGCGCGACGCTGACCGTGCGCCTCCCGGCGGCGGTCAGTCTGTTGCCGATCGTGCCGTCGACGCCGGTCGCGAACGCGGCATCGGCTCGCTCGATACTGATCGTCGAGGACAACGCCGACGCACGGGATATGCTTCGGGAGGTGCTCGCGATGCAGGGACACGACGTCTGCGAAGCCGCCGACGGCGCCGAGGGAATTGTCGTGGCAGCGCAGGTGATGCCCGAAGTCGCGATCATCGACATCGGTCTTCCGGACGTCGACGGCTACGAAGTCGCGCGCCGCATCCGGTCGCAATCGAGCCGACCGATTGCGTTGATCGCGCTGACCGGCTACGGGCAGCCGGCGGATCAGCGGCGCGCGCTCGCTGCGGGATTCGATCTGCACCTCGTGAAGCCGATCACCGTCGAGCGGCTGGATCAGGCGATTGGCATGTTCGGCGCGTCGCCGACGACCCTCATCGCGGCCGGCTGATGCGCTGGAAAGCGCGTTCCCGCCTGCCGTAAAATCGATGCCGTGAGCGACACATCGAGCACGCGCGCGACGCGCGAAACGCTGGGATTCCAGGCCGAGGTCAAGGAACTGCTCGGCTTGATGATCCACTCGCTGTACTCGAACCGCGAAATCTTTCTGCGCGAGCTGGTTTCGAACGCGTCCGACGCCTGTGACAAGCTGCGCTTCGAGGCGCTCGGGAACCCCGCGCTCTTCGAGGGCGATTCCGATCCGCGCATCCGCATCGATTACGACGTCGCGGCGCGAACGATCACGGTCGTCGACAACGGCATCGGCATGAACCGCGACGAGGTCATCTCCAATCTGGGCACGATCGCGAAGTCCGGGACTCGCGAATTCTTCCGGCAGCTCACCGGCGACCAGCAGAAGGACGCGCAGCTCATCGGGCAATTCGGCGTCGGCTTCTACTCGTCGTTCATCGTTGCCGACGCGGTGACGGTGCGCACAAGGCGCGCCGGCGAGGAGGCGAACCAGGGCGTGCGCTGGGAGTCGGATGGCGGCGGCGAGTTCACGATCGAGATGGCGGATCAGCCTGCGCACGGCACGACGGTCACGCTGCACCTGCGCGAAGGCCAGGACGATCTCCTTTCCGGCGCGAAGCTGCGCTCCATCATCCGCCGCTATTCGGATCACATCGTGCAGCCGATCCTGATGCCGAAGGAGGATTGGAAGGAGGGCAAGCCGCAGAAGCTCGCCGACGAGGAAACGGTGAACCAGGCGTCGGCGCTGTGGGCGCGGCCGCGCAACGACATCACCGACGAGCAGTACCAGGCGTTCTACAAGCACGTCGGGCACGACTTCGAGGATCCGCTGGCATGGGTTCATGCTCGCGTCGAGGGACGCCACGAATACACGCTGCTGCTCTACATCCCGGCGCGCGCGCCGTTCGATCTGTGGGATCGTGACGCGCGCCATGGCGTGAAGCTCTACGTGCGCCGCGTCTTCATCATGGACGACGCCGAGCAGCTGTTGCCGCCGTACCTGCGATTCGTGCGCGGAATCGTCGACTCGAGCGACCTTCCGCTCAACGTCTCGCGCGAAATCCTGCAGGAGTCGAAGGACATCGAGGCGCTGCGCGCAGGCAGCACGAAGAAGGTCCTCGACCTTCTCGGGACGCTGGCCGCGAACGAGCAGGACAAGTACGCGAAGTTCTGGTCACAGTTCGGCCGCGTGCTGAAGGAAGGCGCAGGCGAGGATCCGGCGAACAAGGAGAAGATCGCGGCGCTGCTGCGCTTCGCGTCCACGCATGCCGACACCGCGGACGAGACGGTGTCGTTCGGCGATTACATCGCGCGGATGAAGGAAGGACAGGACAGGATCTATTACGTCACGGCCGATACGTTCAATGCCGCGCGCAACAGCCCGCACCTCGAGGTGTTTCGCAGCAAAGGCATCGAGGTGCTGCTGATGTCGGAGCGCGTCGACGAGTGGGTCGTGAGCCACGTGACCGAATTCGACGGCAAGGCGCTCGTGTCGGTCGCGAAGGGCGGGCTCGACCTTGGCGCCCTCGAGGACGAGGCGGAGAAGAAGGAAGGCGAGCGTGAAGCGGGCGAGCTCGCGCCGTTCATCGAGAAAATCAGGAAAAGCCTCGGCGATCGCGTGAAGGAGGTCCGCGCCACCCGCCGGCTCACCGATTCACCGGCATGCCTCATCGCCGACGAGCATGACGTAAGCGGCAATCTCGCGCGCATGCTGAAGGCCGCCGGCCAGCCGGCGCCGGCGGCAAGGCCCATCCTCGAAATCAATCCGCGGCACCCGGTGGTGTTGCGGCTGAAGGACGAAGCGCGGCATTTCGACGACTGGGCATCGGTTCTGTTCGACCAGGCGTTGCTGGCCGAGGGCGGTCAACTCGACGATCCCGCCGCGTTCGTGAGGCGAATCAACGCGCTGATGCTGCAGATGCAGGCGCCTGCCTAGCGCGGCGGATGGCTCGTCTTGCTCAGTGCTGCGATATTCCGGACAGCGCTTCCGCCGCCGGCTCGATCTCCTCTGTCTCGACGGCGAAGTCGCCGAGCGAAACGATGCCGACGAGGCGCTTGGCCTTGTTCACGATGGGCAAACGACGGACCTGCCGCTCGCTCATGAGCTGCGCAGCCCGCTCCACCGAATCCTCCTCGTAGGCCCAGCAGATGCCGGGCGACATGACGTCGCGCACCGGCGTTTCGGGTCCCTTGTCGTCAGCGACGGCGCGCACCGCGATGTCGCGATCGGAAATCGCGCCCACCATGCGGTCGTTCTCGGCGACGGGCAGCATGCCGAAGTCGCCGTCGCGCATTTGCTGCGCGGCTTCCCGGATGGTCGTTTCGGGCGTGACCATTTTCACGTCCCGGCTCATGACGTCTTTCAATTGTTGCATGGCGATGTCCTCCGTGCCGATGGATTGGCGATTCCCGGCGCCGCGCGTGCGCGTCGGGAAGGCGAAGTAATTAGACACGCCGGAGCGATCGGCGTTCAGGTTGCGGGCGCATGTGAAGCGGAAAGGTGTTGTATCGACCGCCACGTTTCGCGATCGCGCGCAAAAACGTCGTCGACTTTCGCCAATGCGGCAATCACGCACGGTACACTTTGCCGGTCGAACATGGGCCGATGCATCTGATGGCAAGCGAGACCGCCGCGTGGGGCATGCGCGGCATGGCAGTGGCGCCGCATTCGCTCGCGGCGCAATCGGCGGTGGCGGTCCTCCGCGACGGAGGCAATGCGATCGAGGCCATGGTGGCCGCCGCGGCATCGATCGCCGTCGTCTACCCGCACATGAATTCGATTGGCGGCGATGCGTTCTGGCTGATCCACATTCCCGGCGAAGCGCCGCGTGCGATCGATGCTTGCGGCGCCGCCGGCGCCCGCGCGACGCCGGCGTTCTATCGCGAGCTCGGCTTCGATGCGATCCCGTTTCGCGGCGGTGTCGCGGCGAACACCGTTGCCGGCACGCTGTCGGGATGGGCGCTGGCGCTCGAGTGCAGCAAGGACGCGCTCGGCGGGCGCCTCCCGCTTTCGCGCCTGCTCGCCGATGCGATCCACTACGCGCGTCACGGCATTCCGGTGACGCGCAGCCAGCATGCGACGACCACCGCCAAGCTCGACGGCCTGCGCGGGCAGCCGGGATTCGACGAGACATTTCTTGCCGCCGGCGACGTGCCGGCGGTGGGCACGCCGTTTCTGCAGCCGCGGCTGGCGGCGACGTTCCAGCAGCTCGCGAGTGCCGGCCTCGACGATTTCTATCGCGGCGAACTGGCGCGCTCGATCGCGCGCGATCTCGCGGCGGCGGGCAGTCCGCTCACGAGCGACGATCTGTCTGGCCACCGCGCCGGCTGGCGCAAGCCGCTCGCACTCGCGCACTCGCTCGGCAGCGTTTACAACCTGCCGCCGCCGACGCAAGGCGTCGTGTCGCTGCTGATCCTCGGCATTCTCGATACGCTCGATGTCGGCGCGACCGACCCGATGGGCGCCGACTACGTCCACCTTTGCGTCGAGGCGGCGAAGCAGGCGTTCGGCGTGCGCGACCGCCACGTCACCGATCCGGCGTACATGACGCTCGATGCGCAGGATTTGCTGTCGGCCGGCTCGATCGAATCACTCGCGACGCGCATCGATCCACGGCGCGCGGCGCCGTGGGGTGCGGGCCGCGGTCCCGCGGATACCGTCTGGATGGGCGTCATCGATGGCGCGGGGCGCGCAGTGAGCTTCATCCAGAGCCTGTATCACGAATACGGCGCCGGCGTCGTCCTGCGCGAATCGGGCATCAACTGGCAGAATCGCGGCTGCAGCTTTTCGCTCGATGCGCGTGCGCGCAACCCGCTCTGC
>Ga0105240_10002741_pt1 | contig 27878 bp, 25 predicted proteins | sample KBSC54metaG_FD_80426 | JGI IMG/M metagenome (GOLD analysis project Ga0105240, IMG submission 80426) | Corn rhizosphere microbial communities from Kellogg Biological Station, Michigan, USA - KBS C5-4 metaG | ecosystem: Host-associated > Plants > Roots > Rhizosphere > Soil | place: Michigan, USA... | reverse complement strand
TCGCGATGGAGGAAGCGCTCCTCTAGAGCCGCGCTCAGCCGGCGGCGAGCGCCGGCCGCGGCATGTCGAGCTCGCTCCGGTGGCAGGTGTGCGAGGCGCCGTCCGCCTGGACCAGGGTCTTCGCCGCGTCGACGGCATGGGCGGCGTCCGCGAGGAGCCCGGCCGATCCCTCGCCGAAGCGGTACTCCGCCACCCCGCACGCGATCCGCACGGCGACCTCGACGCCGGGCGCCACCTCGCAGGGGCTCGACTCGACCGCCGCCACGAGGCGCCCCACGACGCTCTTCAGCGCCTGGCTGCGGTGCAGCCCCACGACGAACTCGCCGCCGCCCCAGCGCGCGAGCCAGTCGCCCTGGCGGACGTTCGACTGCAGGACCGCGGCCACGTGCGCGATGCACGCGTCGCCCGCTCCCCGCCCGTGCCGCCCGGCCACGGCTTCGAGCCCCGCGACCTCCAGGAGCGCCAGCTGGAAGCCCTGCAGGTCGCGCTCGGCGCGGGCGACCTCCTCGGCCAGCCGCTTCTCGCCCGCGCGGCGGTTGTAGAGGCCGGTGAGCTCGTCGGTGTCCGAGACTCCCTCCAGGCGGTGGATCGCCTCGTCCAGCTGCCGGAGCGTGTACTGCGTGTCCTCCATGAGCGTGCCCGCGGCGTCCGGGAAGCCCTCCGGCAGGTCGGGAAGCCGCCGGCGATCGATGTAGTCGCGCAGCGCCCGTGCCGTGAGCTCCACGGGCACCAGCAGCTCGCGGATGAGCCAGAGGAGCGCCAGGAACCCGCCGATCCCCGCGAAGAGGAGCATCGCGAGGGCCGGGTACGCGCCGACCGGGCCGGACCGGAACGCGAGCCACGCGGCGAAGACCGCGATCGGGAGGAAGACGCCCGCGAACGCGGCCGCGGCGAGCTTCGCGGCGAGGCTCGTGCGCAGGGGCGCGAATCGAGCGAAGAGCCGGTAGACGGCCATCCGCCCGAGCACCGCCGTGCCCGGCTGGACCTTGCTCACCATGCCGCGAATACCCCCCGGGCCATTCTACTTCCCGATCGGGTTTCGCAGCGTGCCGATGCCCTCGATCTCGGTCTCGAGGAGGTCGCCCGGCTTCATGAACTCGGGCGGCGTGCGCGCGAAGCCCACGCCTTCCGGCGTGCCCGTGGAGATGACGTCGCCCGCCTCGAGGGTCTGCCCCATCGAGAGGTCGACGATGAGGCGCGGCAGCTTGAAGTACAGGAACTTCGTGTTCGAGTCCTGCTTCGTGACGCCGTTCACGCGGCACGCGACCCGCAGGTTGTCGGGCTCGATCGCGTCCGCCGTGACGATCCAGGGACCCATCGGGCACGTGCCGTCCAGGCTCTTCCCCTTGTGCCACTGGCCGCCATGGCGGCGCTGGAGGTCGCGCCAGGAGACGTCGTTGATCACCGTGTAGCCGAAGACGTGGCGCATGGCGTCGCCCTCGGCGATGTCCTTGCCCGTGGTGCCGATGATCATGCCCAGCTCCACCTCCCAGTCGAGCGAGGTCGAGATCTTCGCGTCGAAGGGCACGGTGTCGAACGGGCCCGTGACCGCCGTGGTCGCCTTGCTGAAGAAGACCGGCCACTTCGGAAGCTCGCGATTGTCCTGAAGCTTCTTCGCGCCCTCCTCGAAGTGCTCGAGGTAGTTCCAGCCCACGCAGAACACGTTCTTCGCGGGGCGCGGGATCGGCGCGTGCAGCTTCACGTCCGCGAGGGCGAGCGTGGAGGCGGGCGGCTTGCCGGCCAGCGTGCGCAGGCGCGCGAGCATCGGCGCGCCGGCGCGGATGATGCCGAGCATGGTCGCGGTGTCCGCGTCGGCGCCGAGCGCGGCGGGGATGTCCACGATCCGCTTGTCGTCGATGACGAGGCCGGGGCGCGGCTCGCCGGAGGGCAGGGGGGAGAATGTCGCGAGCTTCATCGTTTCCTCTTCTAGGGGAGGGAGACCAGGGGATGCTGCGCCGCGCTCCAGCGCGGAGCGAAGAACTTGCGGACGACGGCGGGATCGACCTCGCCCAGCCGCTCGGGACGCCAGCGCGGCCGGTTGTCCTTCTCGACGATCACCGCGCGCACGCCTTCCAGGAAGTCGCCGTGCTCGAGCGCGCCGTGGACGAGGTTCAGCTCCATGCGGAAGCATTCGGCGAGCGAGAGCTTGGCGCCGCGCCGGAGCTGCTCGAGCGTGACGACGAGCATCGTGGGCGAGCGCTTGTGCAGCGCCTGGAGCGTGCGCCCGGCCCATTCGCGGCATTCCGGCCGCTCCTCGGACTCGAGCGAGCCCAGGATCGCGGCCACCGAATCGTGGGCGAAATGGCGGTCGATCGCGGGGCGGAGCGCCGCAAGCTCGGGCTCCGGAAGCCGCGCGCCCACATGGACGTCCGCGAGCCCGCAATAGATCGCGTCCGCGGCACCGATCGTGGGGCCTGCGAGCCCCAGGTACGTGCCGACTTCGCCCGGGACCCGCGAGAGGAACCAGCTCCCGCCCACGTCCGGAAAGAGGCCGATCGCCGTCTCCGGCATCGCCATGCGCGTGCGGTCGGTCACGATCCGCAGGCTCGCCCCCTGCGCCAAGCCCATGCCGCCGCCCATCACGATGCCGTCCATCACCGCGACGATGGGCTTCGGATAGGTGTGGATGCGATAGTCGAGCGCGTACTCGACCGCGAAGTACCGGCGCTGCAGGTCGTCCCCCGTGCGCATGCCCTCGTGGAAGGTGCGCAGGTCCCCGCCGGCGCAGAAGGCCTTGCCGCCCGCCCCGCGCAGCACGATGGTGCGGACCCGGTCGTCGCGCTCCCACGCATCGAGCCGCTCGCGCAGGCCTTCGAGCATCCCGTAGGAGAGGGCGTTCAGCCGCGCCGGGCGGTTCAGCGTGATCGTCGCGACCGTGCCGCGATGCTCGACCAGGAGCTCGGGGCCCGCGTCCTCCCGGCCGTCCGCGGCCGCGGCGCTCAATCGTTCTTCCATGCCGGCCTGCGCTTCTCCAGGAAGGCGGCCACGCCCTCGGCCTGGTCGCCGTGGTCGAAGAGGTCCATGAACCGCTCGCGCTCGAGTGCCAGGCCCGCGCGGCGCGGGATGCCGTTCCGGGCGTTGTGGATGAGGCTCTTGCACGAGGCCACCGCGCGCGGCGAAAGCGTGGCGACCCGTTCGGCCATGGCGGCGGCGGCGGCGAGGGCGGCGCCCTTGTCGACCACTTCCTGCACGAGGCCGATCCGCAGCGCCGTGGCGGCGTCGACGCGCTCGTTGGTGAGGATCATCCGCTTGGCCCAGCCCTCGCCCACGAGCCACGGGAGGTTCTGCGTGCCGCAGCCCGCGGGAAGGAGACCCACGGACGGCTCCGGGAGGCCCATCTGCGCCTGGCTCTCCGCGATCCGCACGTCGCACGAGAGCGCCCACTCGAGGCCGCCGCCCATGGCGTAGCCGTTGATCGCGGCGATCGTCACGAAGCGTGCCTCCATGAGCGCCCCGAAGGCGGCGCCGAAGCGCGCGATGAAGTGGCGTGCGAGCACCTTGTCCGCGTGGAAGCTCTTGAGGTCCGCGCCCGCGGAGAAGAACTTTTCGCCCGCCCCGGTGAGGACCGCCGCGTAGACCGCGCGGTCGGCCTCCAGCGCGTGCACGAGCGCTTCCAGCGCGCCCAGGTCCGCGGGCGTCCACGTGTTCGCGGGCGGGTTCTCGAGCGTGACGAACGCCGTGTGGCCTTCGATGCGGCGATGGATCACGGCTTCAGGTACTGCAGGATCACGCTGGAGAAATCCTGGGCGCCGTGGCCGTCCGCCGAATGCTTCTGGTAGAGCTGCTGCGCGAGGGCACCCAGCAGCACGGGCACCCGCGCCGACCTGGCGGCATCGGTCACGAGGGTGAGGTCCTTCAGCATGAGGTCCGCGGCGAAGCCGCCGGAGTACCCGCGCGAGGACGGCACGCCCTCGAGCACGCCGGGATAGGGATTGTAGGTGTCCGAGCTCCAGCAGCGCCCGCTCGACGTGTTCACGATCGACGCGAACACTTTCGGGTCCATGCCCAGCTTCGCGGCGAGGGTCATGCCTTCCGAGGTGGCGATCATCTCGATCGCGAGCATGAGGTTGTTGCAGATCTTCGCGACCTGGCCGTTTCCCGCGGCGCCGCAGTGCACGACGTTCTTGCCCATGCATTGCAGGATCGGTTTCGCCGCCTCGAAGTCGCGCGCCTCGCCGCCCACCATGAAAGTGAGCGTGCCCGCCTCGGCGCCGGCCACGCCGCCCGAGACCGGGGCGTCGATCATCGGGCAGCCGCGCGCCTTCGCGTCCATGGCGACGTCGCGCGCGGTGAGGGGGTCGATGGTCGAGCAGTCGATGAGGAGCGTCCCGGGCTTCACTTCGGCGAGGATGCCGTACGTGCCGCCGTAGGCCGTGCGCACGTGCGGCGACGAGGGAAGCATCGTCACCAGCGCGTCCACGCCCTTCGCGCAATCCGGGGCGGACGAGGCCGACTCGCAGCCCGCCTCCGAGTGCGGGCGGACGAGCGCCGGGACCAGGTCGTAGACCCGGAGTGCGTGCCCCTGCCGCAGGAGGTTGCGGCACATGGGCGCGCCCATGTTGCCCAGGCCCACGAACCCGATCTTCACGCGGCTCGTCCCGGGCCGCGCCGCGCGCGCGAGGCGGTCACTTCAGCGAGATCGTGGTGTGGATCCCCGGGGAGACGGCCGCGTCCTCGAACCAGCGCGCCGTGACGGTCTTCACCGACGTGTAGAACTGGATCGCCTGCTTGCCGTAGGGGCCCAGGTCGCCCAGGCGCGAGCCGCGCGAGCCGCTGAAGCTGAAGTAGGGGACCGGCACCGGGATCGGCACGTTGATCCCGACCTGGCCCACGTCGATCTCGTTCTGGAACTTGCGGGCGGCGGCGCCGGACTGCGTGAAGATGCCCGTGCCGTTGCCGTACGGATTCGCGTTGATGAGCGCGATGGCCTCGCCCAGGGTGTCGGCCGTCATCACGCAGAGGACCGGCCCGAAGATCTCGGTCGTGTAGATCTTGTGCTGCGGCTTCACGCCCGAGAAGATCGTGGGCCCCACGAAGTTGCCCTTGTCGTAGCCGGGGACCTGGGGCTTGCGGCCGTCGAGCTCCAGCTTCGCGCCTTCGCGCACGCCCTGCTCGATCAACCCCTCCACCCGTTCCCGCGCCTGCTTCGAGATGAGCGGACCCAGGTCCGCGCCCTTCTCGTGGCCGGCGCTCACCTTGAGCGTCTTCGCCCTGGCGACGATGTCCGGGATCCACTTCCCGGCCTCGCCCACGAGGACCGCGACGCTCACCGCCATGCAGCGCTGCCCCGCGGCGCCGAAGCCCGCGCCCACGAGCGAGTTGAGCGACGGGTCCTTGTTCGCGTCCGGCATGATGACCGCGTGGTTCTTGGCGCCCATCATGCACTGCGCGCGCTTGCCGTGGCCGCTCGCGAGCTGGTAGACGTGCTCGCCCACGGCGCAGGAGCCCACGAACGAGACGGCCTTCACGGTCGGATGGGTGCAGAGCGCGTCCACGGCCTCTTTCCCGCCCTGCACGACGTTGAGCACTCCCGGAGGCACGCCGGCCTCGATCGCCAACTCGACCAGCATCATCGTGGTCATGGGGTCCTGCTCCGAAGGCTTCAGGACGAACGTGTTGCCGCACACGATCGCCATCGGGAACATCCAGAGCGGGATCATGGCCGGGAAGTTGAACGGGGTGATGCCCGCGCAGACGCCCAGCGGCTGGCGCAGGAAGTACGTGTCGACGTTGCCCGCCACGTTCTCGGCGAACTCGCCCAGCGTGAGGGTGCCGATGGAGCACGCGTGCTCGACCACTTCGAGGCCGCGGAAGATGTCGCCCTCGGCGTCCGGGAGCGTCTTTCCCTGCTCGCGCGTGAGGACCTCGGCGATCTTCTTCATGTCGCGGCGGATGAGCTCCTGCAGCCTCAGCATGAGGCGGGCGCGCGCCGCGATCGGGACGTTGCGCCACGTCTTGAAGGCCTCTGCCGCCGCGCGGACCGCGGCGTCGACCTCATCCGCGCCGCACATCGGCACGCGGGCGAGCACCTCCTGGGTGGCGGGATTCACGAGGTCGCGCCATTCGCGCGCCTTCGATTCGACCATCTGGCCGTTCACGAGGAGCTTCACGGTGGGCACGGGCTGGGAGGTGGCTTTGGGATTGGCGGCCATGAAAGGTTCCTTGAGTTGTGCTCCCCGGTCGGCCGTTGAGCGGCGCCTTGGGCGTCCGCTCCAACGGCCATTAACCGGATCGCCAATTATAATCCCCTGCTTCCCCGCTTCCTTCCCCCCCGGATACAAGGCTCCATGGCCCGAAATACGCAAGTCGCCGCCGACCCGAACGCCCCTCCCGTCACCCGGATCCTCGCGAAGTTCGTGGCGACCCACCCGTCCCGCGGCTGGAGCGAGGCGGTCGAGCACGAGGCGCACCGGACCTTCCTCAACTGGGTGGGATGCGCGGTGGGCGCCGCCCGTCACGAGTCGGCCGAGGCCGCGCTGGGGGCGGTGCGCATGCTCCAGCCCGCGCCGCAGTCGAGCATCCTCGGCCGCACCGACAAGGTCGACATGGCGAGCGCCGCGCTCGTGAACGGCATCACGTCGCACACCTTCGATTTCGACGACACGCACCTGAAGACGGTGATCCACCCCGCGGGACCGGTCGCGTCCGCCATCCTCGCGCTCGCCGAAGTGACGGGCGCCACCGGCCGCGAGCTCATGGACGCGCTCGTCCTCGGCGTGGACGTCGAGTGCCGGATCGGCAACATGATGTATCCGGAGCACTACGATCGCGGCTGGCACATCACGGGATCCACGGGCGTCTTCGGCGGCGCGGCCGCCTGCGCGCGGGTCCTGAAGCTGGACGAGCTCCACACGGCCTGGGCGCTCGGGATCGCCGCTTCCCAGCCGATCGGCATGCGCGAGCAGTTCGGCACGATGACCAAGCCCTTCCATCCGGGCGCCGCGGCGCGCGCGGGGCTCACGTCGGCGCTTCTCGCGAAGAACGGGTTCACGGCGAGCGAGAGGGCCATCGAGGCGCCGCGCGGCTACGCGCAGGTGGTCTCCACGAAGTGCGACTGGACCGAGATCACGCAGGGCCTGGGCGAGCGCTTCGAGATCTCGCTCAACACGTACAAGCCGTTCGCGTGCGGGATCGTGATCCATCCCACGATCGACGCGGCGATCCAGCTCCGGGCGCTGGGGGTGAAGGCGGAGGACGTCGAGCGGGTCGAGCTCGAGGTCCACCCGCTGGTCCTCGAGCTCACCGGCAAGAAGGAGCCGCAGGACGGGCTGCAAGGCAAGTTCAGCGTCTACCAGGGCTTCGCCCTGGGCCTCGCCTTCGGCCGCGCGGGCGAGTCCGAGTACACCGATGCCATCGTGCGGCGCGACGACATCGTGGCGCTGCGCCGCAAGGTCGTGGCGACTCCCCGGGCCGGCATCGACGAAGCGGCTGCGAAAGTGACGGTCACCCTCAAGGACGGGCGCACGCTCCACGCGGCCGTCGAACACGCCATCGGATCCCTGGAGAAACCCATGAGCGACGCGGACCTCGAAGCGAAGTTCCACGGCCTGGCCGACCCGGTGATCGGCGCCGGGAAGGCCGCGGCCCTCATCGATGCGTGCTGGAAGCTCGCGGCGGCGAAGGACGTTCGCGCGGTCTGCGAAGGAGCCCGCCCGTGAGCGCGCGCCCGAAGGTCGTGGTCCTCGACGACTACGAGCAGTCGATCCGCCGCACCGCGGACTGGAGCGCCGTCGATGCCCGGGCCGACGTGAAGGTGCACCACGAGCGGCTGCGCGGCGCGGCGCTCCTGGACGCGATCCGCGACGCGGACGCGATCGTCGTCGTCCGGGACAGGACGCCCTTCAAGGCGGAGCTCCTCGCGCAGCTCCCGAAGCTGAAGCTCTTCATGTTCACGGGCGCCCGCAACACGCAATACGACGCCGCGGCCCTCAAGGCGCGGAACATTCCCGTGGGGCACACGGAGATGGGAGATTCCAAGGCGAGCACCACGGAGATCACCTGGACCCTCATCCTTGCCGCCGCCAAGCGCCTCGAGGCGTACCTGGGCCTCGTCCGCAAGGGCCGGTGGCGCGACGGCAAGGGGCTTCCCGCGACGCTCGCCGGAGAGCGCCTGGGCGTGATCGGGCTGGGGAGCATCGGCGCCCGCGTGGGCCAGGTGGGCAAGGCCTTCGGCATGGAGCTCGTGACCTGGAGCCCGCACATGACGGCGGAGCGCGCGGAGAAGGGCGGTGCGAAATCCGTTTCCCTGGAGGAGCTCCTCGCCACCTCGCGCGTGGTGACGCTCCACCTCGTCCCGGCGCCGGAGACGCGGAAGCTTCTCGATGCGCGGCGCCTGGCGACGATGCGCCCGGATTCCATCCTGGTGAACACGGCGCGCTCGGCGTTGATCGACATGGCGGCCCTGGGGGCGGCCCTGGACGCGGGCCGGCCGGCCGTGGCCGCGCTGGACGTCTACGACGACGAGCCGCTTCCGGCGGGCGATCCGTTGGCCACGCGGGAGAACGTGGTCCTCACGCCGCACCTGGGATTCGTGAACGACCCGGTCTTCAACAAGTTCGGCCCGGGCGTGGTGGCGAACCTCCTCGCGTGGCTGGACGGCAAGCCGCTCGCGAAGGAAGTGAAGGACGCGAAGGACTAGCGGGCGGCGCTATTCGCGGAAGGAGACGAGCACGGCGTCCGCCGGCACGAGGTCGTTCTCGCGGAAGGCCACGCGCTCGATCACGCCCGCGCGCGGGCTCACGATCGTGTGCTCCATCTTCATGGCCTCGAGGATCATGAGCGCCTCGCCCTTCTTCACGGTGGCGCCGGCCGCGGCGAGCACCTTCACGACGCGTCCCGGCATGAGGGACGTGAGGCGCGCGTCCGGGAGCGTATCCGCCGGCTCGTAGTGGAAGGGATCGACCAGGTTCATCTCGTGGCGGCCCTTTGGCGTCACCGCCGAGAGCCGGTCGCCGTGCCGCGCGACGCGTGCCACGTAGGTCTCGCCGTCCAGCGCGATCTTGAGCCGCCCGTCCGCCCCCTCCGGGCCCAGGCGGACTTCATGGCTTCGTCCGCCGAGCGTCACGACCGCGCGGTCGCCCCGGCGCTCCGCCTCGATCGCGGTCGTGCTGCCGTCCGCCGCGCGGAACTCCATGCGCCGGGCCTCGGGTTGGTTGAGGCGCCACCCCGTGGTGTCGTTCCAGGGCGAGGGGCGCGCGAGCGCCGCCGCGCGAAGCTCGTCCACGAAGACGCGCGCCGCGCACGCGATCACGGCCTCGGCGGGCGCGCCGGCGGCGGGCGGCACGAGCTCCCGGCGATGCCGCTCGATGAAGCCCGTATCCGTGTCCCCCGCGAGGAAGGCGGGATGCGCCACCACGCGCTCGAGGAAGGCGAGGTTGGTGCGCACGCCCAGGATTTCCGTCTCGGCGAGCGCCGAGGCCATGCGCCGCGCGGCGTCCGGGCGATCGTCGCCCCACGCGACCAGCTTCGCGATCATGGGATCGTAGAACACGGTCACTTCGTCGCCCTCGCGCACACCCGTCTCCAGCCGGACATCGTCGGCCGGCGCCGGCGCGCGGAAGACGGCGAGGCGGCCCGTCTCGGGCAGGAACTGGTTCGCCGGATTCTCGGCGCAGATCCTCACCTCGATCGCGTGGCCCGCCGCGTGGATCTCTCCCTGCGCGAGGGGGAGCGGCTCGCCCGCCGCGACGCGCAGCTGCCATTCCACCAGGTCCTCGCCCGTGATCATCTCGGTCACCGGGTGCTCGACCTGCAGCCGCGTGTTCATCTCCATGAAGTGGAAGCGGCGGTCCGCGCCCACGATGAACTCGATCGTCCCCGCGCCGCGGTAGGCGATCGCGCGCGCGGCGGCGACCGCGGCCTGCCCCATGCGCAACCGCAGGGCATCGTCCAGGAAGGGGGAAGGCGTCTCCTCCAGCACCTTCTGGTGGCGGCGCTGGATCGAGCACTCGCGCTCGAAAAGATGCACGTAGTGCCCGTGCGTGTCGCCGAAGACCTGGAATTCGACGTGGTGCGGCCCCTCGACGAAGCGCTCGAGGAGGACCCGGTCGTCGCCGAAGGCCCCCTTCGCCTCGCGGCGCGCGCCGGCGAGCTCGCCTCCGAAGTCCGCGGCGCGCGTGACGAGCCGCATCCCCTTGCCCCCGCCGCCCGCCACGGCCTTCACGAGGAGGGGATAGCCGATCTTCGCGGCTTCCGCCTCCAGGAAGGCATCGTCCTGCCGCTCGCCGTGGTAGCCGGGGACGACCGGGACGCCGGCCTTGTCCATGATCGCCTTGGCGCGATCCTTGAGCCCCATCTTCTCGATCGCCTCGGGCGTGGGGCCGATGAAGACGATGCCCGCCGCCTCCACCGCGCGCGCGAAGCCCGCGTTCTCGGAGAGGAATCCGTAACCGGGATGGATCGCCTCGGCGCCGGAGGCTTTCGCGATCTCGATGATCGCCTCGCCCCGCAGGTACGACTCGGACGGGCGCGGGCCGCCGGCGAGATACGCTTCGTCCGCCCGGTCCACGTGGAGCGCGTGCGCGTCGATGGACGAATGGATCGCGACGGTGCGGATCGCGAGCCGCCGGCACGTGCGGATCACGCGGCAGGCGATCTCGCCGCGGTTGGCGATGAGGATCTTGGCGAACACGGCGATGTCGGGCGCTGGGAGCCGCTAAGAATGCCCGAAGCGGCCCGACCGGTCTATCATTTCGGTTGAGCGCCCCGGGACCCGCCATGAACGACCTGTCCATCCGCAAGAAGCTGGCACCCTACAAGGTGAAGCACAAGGTGCGCTTCGTCACGGCCGCGGCGCTCTTCGACGGCCACGACGCCTCGATCAACATCATGCGGCGGATCCTCCAGGCCTCGGGCGCGGAGGTGATCCACCTCGGGCACAACCGGTCGGTGGCCGAGGTGGTGAGCGCGGCGCTGCAGGAAGACGTCCAGGGCATCGCGATCACGTCCTACCAGGGCGGGCACCTCGAGTACTTCCGCTACATGCTCGATCTCCTGCGCGCCAATGGCGGCGCGGACATCAAGGTCTTCGGCGGCGGGGGCGGCGTGATCGTCCCGGAGGAGATCCGCGAGCTGCACGCGTACGGGGTCACGCGCGTCTATTCGCCGGAGGATGGGGCGCTCATGGGCCTGCAGGGGATGATCAACGACGTCCTCGAGCAGGCGGACTTCGATCCCACGGCCGCCGCGCCGCGGGAGGAAGAAGTCGTCCCGATGCTGCGCTCCGGGGACCTGCGCGCGCTCGCGCGGATCGTGACCGCGCTGGAGAATCGCACGTACGGCGTCGCGCTTCGCGAGCGGCTCGTCGCGGAGTCGCAGGCGCACGCGGCGCCGGCGCTCGGCATCACCGGCACGGGCGGCGCGGGAAAGAGCTCGCTCACGGACGAGCTGGTGCTTCGCCTGCGGCTCGACCAGGAGGACCGGCTGAAGGTCGCCATCATCTCGATCGATCCGTCGCGCAAGCGCACCGGAGGCGCGCTCCTGGGCGATCGCATCCGGATGAACGCGATCGACCATCCGAACATCTACATGCGCTCGATGGCCACGCGCGACACCGGCAAGGAGGTGTCCGCGGCGCTGGGCGAGGTGATCGCCGCCTGCCGCATCGCGGGCTTCGACCTCGTGATCGTGGAGACCTCCGGCATCGGCCAGGGGGACGCGGCCATCGTGCCGTTCGTGGACGCCTCGCTCTACGTGATGACGCCGGAGTTCGGCGCGGCGAGCCAGCTCGAGAAGATCGACATGCTGGACTTCGCGGACTTCGTCGCGATCAACAAGTTCGACCGCAAGGGCGCCGAGGATGCGCTGCGCGACGTGCGCAAGCAATACCAGCGCAACCGCGAGCTCTTCGGGGCGGCGCCCGAGACGCTCCCCGTGTTCGGCACGCAGGCGAGCCGCTTCAACGACGACGGCGTGACGGCCCTCTACCAGGCGGTGGTCGAGCGGCTCTCCGGCGAGGGCCTGGTACTCGGACCCGGGAAGCTTCCCCGCGTGTCCACGCGCGTGTCGTCCCGCCACCGCGCGATCGTGCCGCCGGAGCGCGTGCGCTACCTGGCGGAGATCGCGGCGACGGTGCGGGACTACCACCGCGAAGCGGCCGCGCAGGCGCGCGTCGCGCGCGAGCGCCAGGCGCTCGCGACCGCGCGAGCGCTCGTGGCCGGGGCGGGCAAGGCCACGGCGGACCTCGACGCCCTCGTCGCCGCGAAGGCACTCGAGCTCGCGCCGGCCTCGCGCGCGCTCCTCGAGGAATGGCCGCGGATGGTGGAGCGCTACGCCGCCGAGGAATACGTGGTCCGCGTGCGCGACCGCGAGATCCGCACCAGGCTCACGCGCGAGACGCTCTCCGGCTCGCACGTGCGCAAGGTGGCGCTCCCGCGCTGCGAGGACGAGGGCGAGATCCTCCGGTTCCTGCTGCGCGAGAACGTCCCGGGTGCCTTTCCCTTCACGGCGGGCGTCTTCGAGTTCAAGCGCGAGGCCGAGGACCCCACGCGGATGTTCGCGGGGGAGGGCGACCCGTTCCGGACGAACCGGCGCTTCCACCGGCTCTCGGAAGGCATGCCCGCTCAGCGCCTCTCGACCGCCTTCGACTCGGTGACGCTCTACGGCTTCGACCCGGATCCCCGGCCGGACATCTACGGGAAGGTCGGCAACTCCGGCGTCTCGATCGCCACGCTGGACGACATGAAGGCGCTCTACGACGGCTTCGACCTCTGCGCGCCCGCGACCTCGGTCTCGATGACGATCAACGGCCCCGCGCCCACGGTTCTCGCGATGTTCTTCAACGCGGCGATCGACCAGCAGGTCGCGCGGTTCGCCGTGGAGAAGGGCCGCGAGCCCACGCGCGGGGAACGGGAGGCGATCGCCGCCTCGACCCTCGCCGCCGTCCGCGGGACCGTGCAGGCGGACATCCTCAAGGAGGACCAGGGCCAGAACACGTGCATCTTCTCCACCGAGTTCGCGCTGAAGATGATGGGCGACATCCAGGAGTCCTTCGTCCGCCGCGACATCCGCAACTTCTACTCCGTGTCGATCTCGGGCTATCACATCGCGGAGGCCGGCGCGAACCCCATCAGCCAGCTCGCCTTCACGCTCGCCAACGGATTCACGTACGTCGAGGCGTACCTCGCGCGCGGGATGGACGTCGACGACTTCGCCCCCAACCTCTCGTTCTTCTTCTCGAGCGGCATGGACCCGGAGTACGCCGTGATGGGCCGCGTCGCCCGCCGCATCTGGGCGGTGGCGATGCGCGAGCGCTACGGCGCGAACGAGCGCAGCCAGAAGCTCAAGTACCACGCCCAGACCTCCGGCCGGAGCCTCCACGCGCAGGAGATGGCGTTCAACGACATCCGCACCACGCTCCAGGCGCTCACCGCCATCTACGACAACGCGAATAGCCTCCATACCAACGCGTACGACGAGGCGGTCACCACGCCCACCCAGGAGTCCGTGCGCCGGGCGATGGCGATCCAGCTCATCATCAACCGCGAGTGGGGCCTCGCGATGAACGAGAACCCGAACCAGGGATCGTTCATCCTCGAGGAGCTCACCGACCTGGTCGAGGAGGCCGTGCTGAAGGAGTTCGAGGCGATCGCGGAGCGCGGCGGCGTGCTGGGCGCGATGGAGACGGGCTACCAGCGCGGGAAGATCCAGGAGGAAAGCCTCCACTACGAGAGCCGCAAGCACGACGGCTCCTATCCGATCGTGGGCGTGAACACCTTCCGCAACCCGCACGGCGATGCGGCCCCCGCGAAGATCGAGCTCGCCCGCTCCTCGGAGGAGGAAAAGCAGGGCCAGCTCGCGCGCCTCGCCGACTTCCAGGCGCGCCATGCCGGCGAGGCGCCCGCCATGCTCGAGCGGCTGCGCGAGGCCGTGATCCGCGACGCGAACGTCTTCGAGGTGCTGATGGACGCGGTGCGGGTGTGCTCGCTGGGCGAGATCACGCGCGCGCTCTTCGAGGTGGGCGGGCGATACCGCAGGAACATGTGAGGATCGCCTGCCTCACGGAAGAGCCCACCGAGGTGCTCTACGCGCTGGGCGAGGAGCGCCATATTGTCGGGATCTCCGGGTTCACGGTGCGGCCGGCGCGGGCGCGGCGCGAGAAGCCGAAGGTTTCCGCGTTCACGAGCGCGCGCGTCGACGAGATCGTGCGCCTGGCACCCGACCTGGTCGTCGGCTTCTCGGACATCCAGGCGGACATCGCGCAGGCGCTGGTGAAGCGCGGCGTGGAGGTCTGGATCGCCAACCACCGCACGGTCGAGGGAATCCTCGCCTACGTCCTGCGGCTGGGCGCGATGGTGGGCGCCGGCGCGAAGGCGGAACGCTACGCGGCGGAGCTCCGCGCGCGCGTCGAGGCGATGCGCGAGAAGGCGCGCGGATTGCCGCGGAGGCCGCGCGTGTACTTCGAGGAATGGGACGATCCGCAGATCAGCGCGATCGGCTGGGTGAGCGAGCTCATCGGCATCGCGGGCGGGGACGACATCTTTCCGGAACGCGCGGCGTGCGCGCTCGGCCGCGACCGGATCCTCGAGGATCCTTCCGAGGTGGTCCGCCGCGCGCCGGACGTGATCGTGGGCTCCTGGTGCGGGAAGAGGTTCAGGCCGGAGCAGGTGGCCGCGCGGCCGGGCTGGAGCGGCGTGCCGGCGGTGCGCGACGGCGAGCTGCACGAGGTGAAGTCGCCGATCATCCTGCAGCCCGGCCCCGCGGCGCTCACGGACGGGCTGGACGCGCTCCATGGCATCGTGGCCCGCTGGGCCTCGCGCCCGCGGGCGAGCGCCGCGTGAGCGGCCGGCCGGTGGCGTCGCCGTGCAACAAGGTCTGCATCCTCGATCCGGCGACCCAGACCTGCATCGGCTGCTTCCGGACGATGGACGAGATCGCGGCCTGGGGAGCCTTGAGCGAGGCGGAGCGCGCGGCGATCGTGGCCGAGCTTCCCGCGCGGCGCGAGCGCTTCGAAGGCGGGAGCGGCGGCGGCCGGGGCCCCTAGGACCCCGAGCGCTCAGGGCAGCGGCTCGGGCGGCACGAGCGGATCCGGATCCGGCGGGACCCACGCGGCGCGGCGCTTCTCGAGGAACGCGGATACGCCTTCGCGGCCCTCCGGCGAGGCGCGCAGCTTCGCGATGCGCTCGGCCGTATCCTGGATGAGCTCGCTCGTGATCGGGCGCCCGCTCACCGCGCGGATGAGCTCCTTCGCCTCGCGCTGCGCGACCGGCCCGCACGCGAGCATGGAATCCACGACGACGCCGATCTTCTCGTCCAAGTCCCCGTCCGAGACCGCGAGGTCGTGGACGAGGCCCAGCCGGAACGCTTCCGCCGCGGTCATGCGCTCGGCGCTCAGGAAATAGCGGCGCGCCGCCCGCTCGCCGATCGTGGCGATCACGTACGGGGAGATGACGGAGGGAACGAGCCCCAGCTTCGCCTCCGTGAGGGAGAAGGTGGCCGACTGCGTCGCGATCGCCACGTCGCAGCAGGCGACCAGCCCCACGCCGCCGCCGTAGGCCGGCCCCTGGACGCGGGCGATCGTGGGCTTGCGCAGGTGTGCCAGCGTGCGCATGAGGGCGGCGAGCCCCATGGCGTCGCGGCGGTTCTCGTCCATCGTGAAGCCGGCCATGCGGCGCATCCAGTGGAGGTCCGCGCCGGCGGAGAACGATTTTCCCGCGCCGGAGAGGACGACCACGCGCATGCCTTCCTCGGCCTCCATCGAGCGAAGGGCCTCCGTGAGCTCGGCGATCAGCGCGTCATCGAACGCGTTGTGCCGCTCCGGGCGGTTCAGGGTGACGAGCCCGATGGGACCCTGGCGTTCGATGGCGAGCGACGTCATGGCGTCCCGCTCACATGCGGAACACGCCGAAGCGCGTGTCCTCGATCGGCGCGTTGAGGGCGGCCGCGAGCCCGAGCGCGAGGACCCGCCGCGTGTCCGCCGGGTCGATCACGCCGTCGTCCCACAGCCGCGCCGTCGCGTAGTAGGGATGGCCCTGGCGCTCGTACTGGTCGCGGATGGGAGCCTTGAACGCCTCCTCGTCTTCCTTCGACCACTTGCCGCCCTTCGCCTCGATGCCGTCGCGGCGCACGGTCGCGAGCACGCTCGCCGCCTGCTCGCCGCCCATCACCGAGATCCGCGCGTTGGGCCAGCTCCAGAGGAACCGGGGATCGAACGCGCGCCCGCACATCCCGTAGTTCCCCGCACCGAACGAGCCGCCGACGATGAGGGTGAGCTTGGGGACGCGCGCGCACGAGACCGCGGTCACCATCTTCGCGCCGTCCTTCGCGACGCCCTGGGCCTCGTATTTCCGGCCGACCATGAACCCCGTGATGTTCTGCAGGAAAAGGAGGGGGATTCCGCGCTGGCAGCAGAGCTCGATGAAGTGCGCGCCCTTGAGCGCCGACTCCGAGAAGAGGATGCCGTTGTTCGCGAGGATGCCCACGGGGTTCCCGTGCAGCGTGGCGAACCCCGTGACCAGCGTCGTCCCGTAGAGCGCCTTGAACTCGTGGAAGTCGCTCCCGTCCACGAGGCGGGCGATGATCTCCCGCACATCGAACGGATGCCGCGGATCCTTCGGGACGATGCCGTAGAGCTCCTCGGCGGGGTAGAGGGGTTCCTGCCCACGCGTCGTTCCCGCGGAGGCGGGAACCCAGGACCCTGCGTTCGCGTCCTGGCTGGGTCCCCGTCTCCACGGGGATGACGAAGACGGCAACGGGGATGACGCATGCCGCACGATCTCGCGCGCGATCGCGAGCGCGTGGCGGTCGTCGTCCGCGAGGTGGTCGGTGACGCCGGAGGTGCGGGAATGGACCTCGCCGCCGCCCAGCTCCTCGGCGCTCACCACCTCGCCCGTGGCGGCCTTCACGAGGGGCGGGCCGCCGAGGAAAATCGTCCCCTGGTTCTTCACGATGACCGACTCGTCGCACATGGCCGGCACGTAGGCGCCGCCCGCGGTGCACGAGCCCATCACCACCGCGACCTGCGGAATGCCCGCCGCGGAGAGGTTCGCCTGGTTGTAGAAGATGCGGCCGAAATGCTCCTTGTCCGGGAACACCTCGTCCTGGAGCGGAAGGAAAGCGCCGCCGGAATCCACGAGATAGATGCAGGGGAGGCGATTCTGCGCGGCGATCTCCTGCGCGCGCAGGTGCTTCTTCACGGTGAGCGGATAGTACGTGCCGCCCTTCACGGTGGCGTCGTTCGCGACGATCACGACCTCGCGGCCCTCGACCCGGCCGATGCCCGTCACCAGCCCGGCGCTGGGCGCGTCATCCTGGTACATGCCGAAGGCCGCGAGCTGCGAGAGCTCGAGGAAGGGCGTTCCGGGATCGAGGAGCCCGCGCACGCGCTCGCGCGGGAGGAGCTTTCCGCGGGCGGTGTGCTTCTTCTGCGCCTCCGGACCGCCGCCCTCGGCCACGCGCGCCACCTGTGCGCGCAAGTCCGCGGCGAGCGCGCGATGGTGCTCGGCATTCGCGCGGAATTCCGGAGACGCCGGATCGAGGCGGGTGCGGATGGCGGGCATCAGGCGAGCCGGACGAACGGCCGGTAGGAAAGCCGGATCGCGAGCGTGATGAGCGTGGCGCCCACGAACCAGCGCTGCTCGCCGCCCATGAAGAGATGGAGCGCGCCCACGGCCATGGGAAGCTCGCAAAGCGCGCCGCCGACCGCGAGACTGCGCAGGAGCGCCTGGCGCGTGGCCGCATCGGGCGCGCCGCCGCGCGCGTCCAGGGCCCGGGCATCGGCGACGAGGCGGGCCTTGTACGTGCGCAGGTAGTAGAGCGCCGGGGCGGTGGCGGCGAGGATGCCGGTGAAGACGTAGCGCTTGAGCTCGTCCGCGCCGGAGAAGGGCGCGCCCGCCTTCTGCACGAAGGTCGCCACGACGAGGGCGAGGACGATCGTCCCCACCATCTGTGCGATCCAGGCGGCGAGGAGGGCCTGTCGCGGATCGGCGGCCGTTCCCGTCATCGCTTACTTCTGCGTCCGGTCGACCTGCTCCTGCTCCTGTTCCGCCTTGCGGTTCAGGTCCGCGCCCATGTTCTTCGCGTCCTCGAGCGCCTTCACCTGCGCGCCCATGGGACCTTGCTTCGCGCGCTCCGTCGCCGCCGCGCGCTCCGCGGCCGGATCCTCGGTCTTCGGGACCTCGGACTTGCCGCAGGCGGCGAGCGCCGCGGCGAGCGCGACGAGCGCCAGGGCCGGCGTCGGCCTCATGTCCGCACGGCCTTCACCCGCTGGCGGATGTCCGCGCGCACCTTCGGCGGCAGGTGGTTCCAGCGCACGCCCGCGACCGCCCCCGCGAGGGCGAGGCAGGCCGGGACGCCGTCGCGGTCCGGGTTCGCGCGCCGCAGCTGCAGCCACGCGTCCCAGAAGCCGACGCGCATGAGCGCCTCGAGGGAATCGATGCCCATGGAGCGCAGCTCCGCGGCGAGCGAGCGGCCGATGTTGGGCGTGAGTTCGATCGGAGTTGCGGGATTCATTGCCATCAAAGAACCTCCAGTGCGATTGCCGTGCCTTCGCCGCCGCCGATGCACAGGGCGGCGACCCCCTTCTTCAGGCCGCGCTTCTTGAGAGCGTAGATGAGCGTGGTGATGATGCGGGCGCCCGTGGCGCCGATCGGGTGCCCGAGGGCCACCGCGCCCCCGTTCACGTTCAACTTCTCGTGCGGGATTCCGATGTCCTTCATCGCCGCCATGGAGACGCAGGCGAACGCCTCGTTCACCTCGTAGAGGTCGACGTCCGAAGCCTTCCAGCCGGCCTTCGCGAGCACTTTCCGGATCGCGCCCACGGGAGCGGTCGTGAACCATGCCGGCTCGTGGGCGTTGGATGCGTAGGCGAGGACCCGCGCGAGCGGCCTGGCGCCGCGCTTCTTCGCTTCCGCCTCGGTCATCATGACGAGGGCCGCGGCGCCGTCCGAGATCGAGGAGGACGTCGCCGCCGTCACCCGGCCATCCTTGTTGAACGCGGGGCGCAGCGTGGGGATCTTGTCGAGCTTCACGGTGAAGGGCGTCTCGTCGTCCTTCACGATCTCCTCGCCCGCGCGCGTCTTCACCGTGACCGGCGCGATCTCGTCCGCGAAGGCGCCGTTCTTCTCCGCGTTGAGCGCGCGCTGCGTGGATTCCTTCGCGTAGGCGTCCATCTGCTCGCGCGTGAAGCCGTATTTCTCCGCGGTCTTGTCCGCGTAGAAGCCCATGGGCTTGCCTTCGTAGGCGTCCTCCAGGCCGTCCGTCGCCATGTGGTCGAGGAGCTGCTGGGCGCCGTAGCGGTAGCCGCCGCGCGACTTGGGCAGGAGGTGCGGCGCGTTGGTCATCGATTCCATGCCGCCGGCCACGACGATCGTCGCATTGCCGGTCGCGAGCTCGTCGAAGGCCATCATCGCGGCCTTCATGCCGGAGCCGCACATCTTGTTCACGGTGGTGGCGGGCGTGGTGTTCTCGAGCCCCGCCTTGATCGCCGCCTGCCGCGCGGGCGCCTGGCCCTGGCCCGCCTGCAGCACGCAGCCGAAGATGAGGTCGTCCACCTCCTGGGGCTTCACGCCGGCCTGCTCGACCGCGGCCTTGATCGCCGTGGCGCCCAGGTCGGACGCGGCGACCGAGTTGAACTTCCCCTGGAGGGCGCCGATGGGGGTGCGCTTGGCGCCGACGATGACGATGCTTTCCATGATGCGTTTCCCGCCTTTCGATCAGACCGATTCTTCGAAGAGCTCCCTGCCGATCAACATGCGGCGGATCTCGTTGGTGCCCGCCCCGATGTCGTAGAGCTTCGCGTCGCGCAGGAGCCGCCCCGCGGGGAACTCGTTGATGTAGCCGTTGCCGCCCAGGGCCTGGATCGCCTCGAGCGCGACCCCGACCGCGTTCTCGGAGGCGAAGAGGAGGCAGGCGGCCGCATCCTTGCGCGCGGCACGGCCGCGCCCCTGGTCGAGGGCGCCCGCCACGCGGTAGCTGAAGGCGCGCGAGGCCTGGAGCTTCGTGTACATGTCCGCGACCTTGCCCTGCATGAGCTCGAAGGTGCCGATGGGCACGTCGAACTGCTCGCGCTCGTGGATGTACGGGATCACGAGGTCCATCGCGGATTGCATGATGCCGATCGGGCCGCCGGACAGGACGCAGCGCTCCGTGTCGAGGCCCCGCATCAGCACGCGCGAGCCGCCGTTCACCTCGCCCAGCACGTTGTCGTGCGGGATCTCGCAATCGCGGAAGACGAGCTCGCAGGTGTTCGAGCCGCGCATGCCCAGCTTGTCCAGCTTCTGCGCGGTCGAGAATCCCTTCATGCCCTTCTCGACGATGAAGGCGGTCATGGCCCGCGAGCCCTGGTCCTTCGGCGCCGTTCGCATGTAGACCACGAGGACGTCCGCGTCCGGCCCGTTGGTGATCCACATCTTCGAGCCGTTGGCGACCCAGCGGTCGCCCTTCTTCTCGGCGCGGCAGGCCATCGAGCCCACGACGTCGCTGCCCGCGCCGGGCTCGCTCATCGCGAGGGCTCCGACGTGCTCGCCGCTGCAGAGCTTCGGCAGGTACTTGCGGCGTTGGGCCTCGCTCCCGTTGAGGAAGAGGTTGTTCACGCAGAGGTTCGAGTGGGCGCCGTAGGAGAGCCCCACGGAGGCCGAGGCGCGGGAGACTTCCTCCATCGCGACCACGTGGGCGAGATAGCCCAGGCCGGTGCCGCCGTAGCTTTCCGGGACCGTCATGCCGAGGAGGCCCAGCTCCCCGAGCTTCCGCCACATGTCCGCCGGGAACTGGTTGTCGCGGTCGATCGCCGCGGCGCGGGGAGCGAGCTCGCCGTCGCACAGCCGCTTCACCGTGTCGCGGAGCGCGTCGAAGTCCTCGGTGAGGTGCGTATCGAACAGCATGCCGGCTCCCTGGGTGGAAGGCGCGCCCGATGGCCCCCGGGCTGCGAGCCGGCGACCCCCGCGGGATAGCCGGACTGTAATTATCGCTCAAGTCGAAGGCTTGCGGCGCCCGGAGGCGCTATTTCGGCGCCATCCGGATCGCGCCGTCCAGGCGGATCACCTCCCCGTTCAGCACCTCGTTCTCGACGATCGCGCGCACCAGCGCGGCGTACTCGTCCGGCCGGCCGAGGCGCGGCGGGAACGGGACCTGCTGGCCCAGCGAGGCGCGCACCTCCTCGCTCATCCCCTGGAGCATCGGCGTATCGAAGATGCCCGGTGCGATCGTCATCACGCGGATGCCGAACCTCGCGAGCTCGCGCGCGATGGGGAGCGTCATGCCGTTCACGCCCGCCTTCGATGCGCTGTAGGCGGCCTGGCCGATCTGCCCCTCGAAGGACGCGACCGAGGACGTGTTCACGATCACGCCCCGCTCGCCGTTCGGGAACGCGGGCTGCGCGCTCATCTTCGCCGCGGCGAGCCGGATCGCGTTGAACGTGCCCACGAGGTTGATTCGCACCGCGCGCTCGAAGCTCGCGAGGGCGTGCGGGCCGTTCCGGCCGACCACGCGCTCGCCGGGGGCGACCCCGGCGCAATTCACCAGGCCGTGGATCGCGCCGAAGGCGGAGACGCAGAGGTCGACGGCGGACTGCATCGACGCTTCCCCGGTCACATCCGCCTTCACGAAGCGCGCGCCGCCCCCCAAGCGCTTCGCGACCGAATCGCCCGCGTCGTTCACGTCCGCGATCACGACCCGGGCCCCTTCGGCCGCGAGCATCTGCGCGGTGGCGGCGCCGAGGCCCGATCCACCGCCGGTGACGAGGAACACGTTGTCGCGGATCTGCATGTCGAATTCCTAGGCAGGAGGGGGCCGGACCGCCACGAGGGGAAGGTCCAGGCCGCGCGCCCAGCGTTCCCAGTGCGCGGCGGATTCGCCGGCGAATCGCGCGGCGAGGGCCGCGCGATCGTCCGCGTCCACGCCCAGCGCTTCGGCCAGCCGCCGCGCGAAGTGCGGCTCGAGCGCCGCGACGGCGATCCATCCCTCGCGCGTCTCGTACAAATTATACGCGGCGAGCGCGCCGCCCAGCATGCCGCCCGGGCGCGTGAGGCCTTCGGCCAGCGGCTGCGCGAGGAACGCGGCCGCCTCGGCGAGCGGCACCGCGGTGGATTGCCCCATGCCCGACCGGTCTCGCGCGCGCACGAGGGCCAACGCCGTCGAGACCACCCGCTCGGCGCCCGCCATGTCCGCGAAGAGCGTGGACGGCAAGGCCGGCGGCCGCACGAGCCCCTGGGCGGCGAGATAGGTGAGGTCGTGGCCCGCCGTTTCCGCGTCCGGCGCGGGATGCCCCGTGATGGCGAGCGTGCACACGCGCGGATGCCGCGCGGCGAGGGACGCCGCGTCCAGGCGCAGGCGCGCCAGGGCCGACGGCCGCTGCGCCGCGACGAAGAGATCCGCGTCCGCGAGCAGGCCGTCCAGCGCGCGCGCGCCGGCTTCCGACTTGAGGTCGAGGCGGTGGACCGCCATCCCCGCATGCAGACGCGCGTACCACGAGGGGCAATAGGCCTCGAACGGGTCGCCCGCCGCGGGCTCGACCTTCGTCACGCGCGCGCCCAGGTCGCGCAGGCGCGCGCACGCGACCGGCCCCGGCAGGTTCAACGCCATGGTGACCACCCGCAGGCCGGCGAGCCATTTCATGGCATAAAGTCTATATGGCTCCCGCGCTCCCCCCGTCCGTCCGCGTGATCGTGCGCGGCTGGCTCAACTCGAACCAGGTGGTGCTCCTCGCGCCCGGCGACAACGTCCTCATCGACTCCGGGTACTGCACGCATCGCGAGGAGACGCTCGCGCGGCTCGCGGGCCCCGAGGGGCTGGACGGGGAGCCGCTCGAGCGCCTGATCAACACCCACTGCCACTCCGACCACATGGGCGGCAACGCCGCGATCGCGGCCGCGCACGGCTGCCGCATCACGATCCCGGAAGGCGAGGTGCGGCACGTGCGCCCGTGGACGCCCCAGAGCGTGTGGATGGCCCGCTTCGACCAGCGCGCGGACCCCTTCCATTTCGACGACACCCTCCGCGCGGGCGACACGTTCGAGGGCGGCGGGCTCACGTGGGAGGCCCATGCGGCGCCCGGCCACGACATGGACGCGCTCGTGTATTTCGAGCCCACGCGGCGCATCCTCGTCTCCGGCGATGCGCTCTGGGAGAACGGCATGGGATTCGTCTGGCCGGAGGAGGGCGGCAACGCGGCCATCGCGGCCGCGCGCACGGCCTTGGCCGACATCGCCCGTCTCGATCCCGCGGTCGTCCTCCCGGGACACGGCGAGCCGTTCGCGGACGTGGGCGGCGCGCTGGGCCGGGCCCGCGCGAAGCTCGACGCCTTCGAGGCCGATCCGGCGAAGGCCGCACGCCACGCGGTGAAGGTGCTCTTCGTCTTCGCGCTCCTCGAGCGGCGTGCGATGCCGGTGGCCGAGGTGGAGCCCTATCTCGCGCGGGTCCCGTGCTACGGCGAGCTCTCCGGGCGCTTCCTCGGCATGGAGGCGGCGGCCCTCGCGCGATGGATGCTGGCAGACCTCGAGCGGGCCGGGGCGGTCGCGATCCGGGATGGCACCGTGCGTCCCGCCATGGCCGCGTAGGCGCCTCAGCCGAACGTCCGAAGACCGTCCAGGCCCAGGATCCGGATGCGGCCGTACTCGACCCGCAGGAGCCCCGCCTTCTCGAGCACCTGCAGCGCGCGGTTCACCCGCTGGCGGGATACGCCCGAGAGGTAGCCCACCTCCTCCTGCGAGATCTGGATCTCGGCCGCCTGGTCGGGATAGAGCACCGGATTGAAGAGCGCCGCGAGCGAGCGCGCGACGCGCGCGTCCGGGCCCAGCAGGCGCTGGTACTCGACCATGGCGATGAACTGGGAGAGCCGCTCGTTCAGCTGCATGAGCAGGAACCGGTTGAAGCCGATGTCGGTGTCCAGGAGCCATTCGAAGGTCGCGCGCGGCATGAGCGCCATGCGGCTCGCACGCAGCGCGCCGATGTCGTAGCGGCGCGTCTTGTCCTTGAGGAGCGAGCCCTCGCCGAACCAGCCGCCGCTCGTCACCCCCACGAAAGTGGTGGTCTTCCCCTCCGGGCTCACGCTCGCCATCTTCACGAGCCCGTCGATCACGCCGATCCAGTGGTCGACGGGCTCTCCCTTGCGGCAGACGTAGGCACCGGCGGGAAAGTCGCGGACCACGGTCTCGGCCTCGACGCGCGCGAGCTGGGCCGGCGCGAGGGAGCGCGTCCAGAGCGAGGCGGCGAGCAATTGGGCGAGCGTCTGCAGGGCGTTTCCCGGCGGGCAAAACCCGATTGTCAACCAAAAGACACCTCCCGGCGGACGGGGGCGGCTACACTACCGCCACACTGGAGGAGAACCAGGCCATGACGGTGGAAACCGGGACCGTGCCCGACACGTTCCCGAAGCTTCTGCTGCACCACGCCCATGAGCGGCCCGGCCGGCCCGCCATCCGCGAGAAGGCGTTCGGGATCTGGCAGGCGTGGACGTGGGGCGAGATGCGCGGCGAGGTGGAGCGCCTGGCCGCGGGACTCTCGCAGGCGGGGCTCGCCCGCGGCGCCCACATCGCGGTCATCGGGGCGAACCGGCCGCGGCTCTACTGGACGCTCACCGCCGCGCAGTGCCTGGGCGCCATCCCCGTCCCGTTCTACGAAGACGCGATCGCGCAGGAGATGGTCTACGTCTTCCAGGACGCGGAGATCGCCTACGCGATCGTCGAGGACCAGGAGCAGGCGGACAAGCTCCTCGAGATCCTTCCGCAGTGCCCGAAGCTCGAGCACATCTGGTTCGACGATCCCCGGGGCCTTCGGCACTACGCGCAGCCGGAGCTCGCGAGCTACGAAAGCCTCACGGCGGCGGGAGAGGCGTTCGCGCGCGCGCATCCCGGTTTCCTCGCGGCGGAGGTGGCGCGGATCGCGCCGGGCGATCCGGCGATCATGATGTACACGTCCGGCACGACGGGGCATCCCAAGGGCGTGGTCCTCTCGCACGAGAACCTCGTCGCCTCGAGCCGCGCGTACGCGGAGCTGGAAGGCCTGCGCGACGACGAGGAGGTGCTCGCCTACCTCCCGATGGCGTGGATCGGCCAGAACCTCTTCTCCTACGCGCAGTGGATGGCCGTGGGCTTCCGCATCAACTGCATCGAGTCCGGCGAGACGGTCCTCACGGACATGCGCGAGATCGGCCCCACCTACTACTTCGCGCCGCCGCGGGTGCTGGAGGCGCTCCTCACCCAGGTCACGATCCGCATGGAGGACGCGGCCGCGCCCAAGCGCTTCCTCTTCCGCTACTTCATGGACCTCGCCCGGCGCGTGGGTGCGAAGCTGCTGGACGGCCGGCCCGTGGGCGCCGCGGACCGGGCGCTCTACGCCCTGGGGAACCTCCTCGTCTACGCGCCGCTTCGGAACGCCCTCGGCATGTCCCGCGTGCGCGTGGCCTACACCGCGGGCGAGGCGATCGGGCCGGACCTCTTCGTGTTCTACCGGTCCCTCGGCATCAACCTGAAGCAGCTCTACGGCTCCACGGAGACCTCGGTCATGGTCTGCGTGCAGCCGAACGGGGCCGTGAAGCCGGACACCGTGGGCCCGCCGATGAAGGGCGTCGAGGTGCGCGTCCTCGAAAGCGGCGAGATCCTGCTCCGCTCCCCCGGGCTCTTCCGCGAGTACTACAAGAACGACGAGGCCACGCGCGAGGCGAAGGACGCCGACGGCTGGTTCCACACGGGGGACGCGGGCTTCTTCGACGAGGCGGGGCACCTCAAGATCATCGACCGCGCGAAGGACGTGGGAAAGCTCTCGGACGGGACGCTCTTCGCGCCGAAGTACCTCGAGAACAAGCTCAAGTTCTTCCCGCACGTGAAGGAGGCCGTGGCGTTCGGGGACGGCCGGCCGCGCGCGAGCGCGATGATCAACATCGACATGCAGGCGGTGGGGGACTGGGCGGAGCGCCGCGGCATCCCCTATTCCGGCTACGCCGACCTCGCGGCCAAGCGGCCCGTGATCGACCTCGTCCGCGGCTGCGTGGAGAAGGTGAACGCGGACCTCGCCCAGGATCCGAAGCTCGCCGGGAGCCAGATCCACCGCTTCGTGATCCTGCACAAGGAGCTCGACGCCGACGACGGCGAGCTCACCCGCACGCGCAAGGTCCGCCGCCGCTTCATCGCGGAGAAGTACGCGGGCATCGTCGAGGCGCTGGACGGCACGGCGGACCGGTGCGTGGTGGAAGCGCAGGTGCGCTTCGAGGACGGCCGCACGGGCTCCATCCGCGCGGAGCTTCCCGTGGTCGAGGCGAAGACCTTCGCCCCGGCGGCGGCGAGGGCGGCCGCGTGAACCTGCGCGAGCTCGAGGCGGGCCAGGTCGAGCGCAGGCCCGGCGACGCGATCCTCGCGCTCGACGGGATCTCGCTCGCCTTCGGCGGCGTGAAGGCCCTCTCGGACGTGAGCTTCGACGTCCGCGAGCACGAGATCCGCGCGATCATCGGCCCGAACGGCGCGGGGAAGAGCTCGCTCCTCAACGTGATCAACGGCGTGTACCGGCCGCAGCAGGGGCGGATCACGTTCCGCGGGGAGGTGCGCGCGGCGATGGAGCCGCACCGCGCGGCGGCGATGGGGATCGCGCGCACGTTCCAGAGCCTCGCGCTCTTCAAGGGCATGTCCGTCCTGGACAACATCCTCGCCGGGCGGAACCTCATGATGAAGTGCAACCTCCTCCTCCAGGCGCTGCGCGTCGGGCCGGCGCTGCGCGAGGAGATCGAGCATCGCCGGCGCGTGGAGGACATCATCGATTTCCTCGAGATCCAGCACGTGCGGAAGAGCGTCGTCGGGCGGCTTCCCTACGGACTCCAGAAGCGCGTGGACCTCGGCCGCGCGTTGGCCGCCGAGCCCCGGGTGCTCCTGCTGGACGAGCCCATGGCCGGGATGAACATCGAGGAGAAGCAGGACATGTCGCGCTTCATCCTCGACGTGAACGACGAGTTCGGGACGACGATCGTCCTCATCGAGCACGACATGGGCGTCGTGATGGACCTCTCGGACCGCGTGGTGGTCCTCGACTACGGGAAGAAGATCGCGGACGGGACGCCGGACGAGGTGCGCGCGAGCCAGGCGGTGATCGACGCGTACCTGGGAGTGAAGCATTGAGCGCCTCGGCCCGCAACCTCACGATCGCCTTCTTCGCGCTCCTCGTCGCGGGGTCGCTCTCGCCCATGGCGCTCGCGGGCGCGCGGTTCCCCCAATGGCTCGAGGTCGTGATCGGCGGCCTCATGTCCGGCGTCCTCTATTCGCTCGTCGCCATCGGGCTCGTCCTCATCTTCAAGGCTTCGGGCGTCTTCAACTTCGCGCAGGGCGCGATGGTGCTCTTCGCGGCGCTCGCGCTCGTGCGGCTGATGGTCCACATGCCGTTCTGGGCGGCGCTCGTGCTCGTGCTCCTCATCATGTTCGCGCTCGCGTGGCTGGTCGAGCGGCTGGTGCTGCGCCCGCTGGTGAACCAGGAAGGGATCGTCCTCTTCATGGCGACGCTGGGTGTGGCCAATTTCCTCAACGGCTTCGGGCAGATGGTCTGGGGCGCGGACGTCTATACGCTCGACGTGGGAATGCCCAAGGAGCCGAAGATCCTCCTCGAGAAGGTGTTCGACGGCGGCATCCTCGTGAGCATGGAGGACCTCATCGCGGCCCTCATCGCCGCGCTCCTCGTCGCCGCGCTCGCGCTCTTCTTCCAGAAGACCGCGACGGGCCGGGCCCTGCGGGCGGTCGCCGACGACCACCAGGCCGCCCAGTCGGTGGGCATCCCGTTGAACCGCATCTGGGTGATCGTCTGGAGCGTCGCGGGGCTCGTGGCCCTCGTCGCGGGCATCGTGTGGGGCTCGAAGCTCGGCGTGCAATTCTCGCTGCAGCAGATCGCGTTGAAGGCGCTTCCCGTCGTGATCCTGGGCGGCTTCACCTCGATCCCCGGTGCCATCGTGGGGGGCCTCATCATCGGCCTGG
>Ga0105240_10002738_pt1 | contig 27945 bp, 19 predicted proteins | sample KBSC54metaG_FD_80426 | JGI IMG/M metagenome (GOLD analysis project Ga0105240, IMG submission 80426) | Corn rhizosphere microbial communities from Kellogg Biological Station, Michigan, USA - KBS C5-4 metaG | ecosystem: Host-associated > Plants > Roots > Rhizosphere > Soil | place: Michigan, USA... | reverse complement strand
TGCACTCCCCGGTTCAGCTGAAGCATATTTCTCATAAATTCCGGCTGATACCCCGCACGTCTTTCTGTTTCATAGCGACCGTAATTCATAAACGAGAACATCATCTTTTTCCGGTAATTATCCTCCGGCATCATATCCAGCGTGGCGATGTCGGGGAGCCCGTCATTATTGACATCCGCCGCATCCACACCCATACTGCTATAGCTTTGATGCCCCAGCGATTCAGCGATCACATTGGTAAAGGTTCCGTTCCGGTTGTTTAGCCAAAGTAGATCATTGCTTAAATAGTCATTCGTAACATATATATCCGGCCAACCATCTCCATTAAGATCGCTCACCGCCACCCCAAGCCCGTATCCATCGTCCCGGATCCCGGCAGCGAGCGAAACATCTTTAAAAAAGGGATGATTGGTACCCGGAAGTATCCCCATATTTTTATACAGCTTGTCGCTCCGGATAGAATGTCCGGAAAGATCCGGCTTCACAATATCATTCTGCGCTACGGCAGGATGCAGCTCATGGTTGACAAGATACATATCCAACCGCCCGTCCCGATCATAATCAAAGAAGGCGGCCTGCGTAGAATAGCTCGTATCCGCCAGGCCATATTCAGCAGCGCTCTCCGTAAAACTAAGATCATGGTTATTGATAAAAAGCAGGTTCTTTCTCTTAACACCCGTCACATTACCCGATACACAAACATAAATATCAGGCCACCCGTCATTGTTAATGTCCTCCACACTGACACCTGTACACCAGCTGGTCGTTTCGACACCCGCCTTTTTGGTAATATCTTCAAACCGATGATTCCCCAAATTCAAATACAGCCGGCAAGTGGCCTGCGATGCCGCGAAAAAAAGGTCCGGCAGCCCGTCCCTGTTAAAATCCCCCACGCCAACGCCACTACCCATATAGGTATATTCATCCACCACGAGGTTGACAGAGTCGTTCTCAGTAATAGTATTGCTAAAATGGATGCCGGAAGTTCCGGCATCCAGCTTGCTAAAAAGGGTATCCGGCGGCTTATCTCCTTTACAGGAGTAGAAAAGTATTGGACATAGCAACAGCCATGACAAAAGGAAAGCACTTATATTTCGTCCGGTGGCGTACATTACTGATAGTTTGCCACCAAGGTAGTGACACTTCTCGCATCCAGCTGAATATTGTTAGCCGACATGGTAGATTTCTTCAGGCTCTTCGTGCTGCTTGTCACATAAGCCGTAAAATTGCTCCCCGTAAGGGTCGCAGACCCACCAAGTCCTCCTAACGATATAACAGAAGAGCTTGTCTGGTTATCTACAATGACAATAACAAGTGTTTTGCTGGAAGGCTCGGTATACGCCGATACCATGATATCTCCCGCCGCATACACCGGGTCCGTTTGATTGTTCAGGACCGCATCCACTCGGACCATCCCCGGCCGAACAAATCGCGAAAAGTTCCCAAGACACCAGAGTTGCTTGCTATCCGAAACCAGACCATCCGTCTTTGACCCCGACGGATCCATGCCCCCCGTCGGTGTATTGATATACACCAGCCCGTCACTGTAATTATAAGGATTGATCCCCAGCCACCACTGCCACGAGGAGGCGCCCGCAATAGCCAGGTCGTTATGGATCACACCCGCTACATAGAGGCCGTAGTCAATATTCGTATTGCGGGGATAGCCGTTCAACGATCCGCAGATATCACCCAGCACCCCAAATTCCGTCTCCCACAATTGAAGGGAGGAATTGGTGTTCTTCGCGCTGGTAGCCGCCGCCTGACGGTCCGCCACAAGCGTCGCAGCCGGACAGGTGGTAAAATAGCTGTGATACGAGATGGTATTGTCGACATTCGCCACATTGCCAATGTAATTGGAACTGGAAGAGCTAAACCATTGGTTTATCTGATCCCCCCGATTGTCGTTAGTGGCAGTGTTCAGGAAAGTTATCTGCCCGGCTTCACCCGCCACAACATGTGTATTTACCCCATTTGTCTGCAGGTCCGGCCCAAGGACCTTCACCAATCCGGCAATATCCGTATTGGAAGCAGCCGTCCCCTCCTGGTTGTTGTTCGAACCCCAATTCCATTGGGGCTCATTGACAGGACTTACATAATCCAGCGGTGTGCTGGTGCCCTGAAAATGCTTGCATACCTGCACGAGGAAGTCTGCGTAGTTCTGAAATTTGGAAGAGCTCAGGTTGAATTGAGCAGCACCCGTGCCATACGCCTTGCCATTGGTAGTCATATAGACAGGAGGCGAACAGGCAAAACCCAACAGGTATTTTACACCCCTCGTCTTGGCCGCATTCATAAACCATTGCTGACCCTGCTGCTTATTCCAATTATAGGTCCCATCAGCATTTTGAAAACACTCCTCCCGCCGGTATTCATCCGCTATACCGCTGGAATCGCCCTGCTCAAACGAGCCGGCGCCAATATTAAACCTCCAAAGCGACAACCCAATGCCTTTTGGGTTGCCGCCGGAGTCTACATCCATGCTAAAAAGATAATCGGCTATCTGGTTTTTCTTTGAAACATCGGCCCAGTTACCGACAAACTTCGATGACCATGCGTCGGACGCGCCAAAACTGTGAATGGTTTGATGCACACCCGTCAGGTTTACCACCAGCGTCGACTTTTGCTGGCAGGTGTCCACGCCATTGTAGACGCAGGGATCCGTCGGTGGGAAGGATGAAGAGCTTCCCTTCTTGCAGCTCAACGCCAAAGAAAGTAGTACAAAAAAGATATTTACCATAGCCTGTCCGTATCTGTTCATTTAGTTTTCATTGAGGGTTCCGTTAGTAACCTGGGTTCTGTTTAATAACTCCGCCACCCGCCTGGATTTCCGTTTGAGGGATGGGGAAGAGATCATTGGTCCCCGGTTTAAACAGCTTTCCCTTATTCGCAGTAACTTCCGCAATATTGGTCCGGCTGTCATATTGGTCCGTATTGGTTTGCAGCCATTGCACATACGTACCGCTGGGTCCGAACATAGACGACATCAGTGTGGTGCCATTCACCTTTACCCTGTGCAGATCATCCCATCTCACATCCGAATATTCACCCGCCAGTTCCAATCTCTTCTCCAGGATGATGGCATTGATCAACGCATCCCCCGACAGTCCGTTCTTGGGCGTCAGATTTACCCGGGCACGAACGTTGTTGAGCATCGTGCTGGCCGTAGTGGCATCTCCATTCCGGGCAGCAGCCTCGGCATAGATCAGCATCAGGTCGGCCAATCGCATAAAGATATAAGGTTTGGGCTGCCAGCGGTTGTTATACCCCTGGTTGGCCGGGCTCCGCTCACCCAGCGGAATATAATATTTCCTCCAGTTCCTGGCAGAAGTGTTGCCGCTGGGATTACCATTCCAACTGGTCACTGCAGGATCACCTGCCACAGGCTGTCCATTTTTTATAATCGTATTCACCCTGCGGATGCTGTCATTCTCATTTAAAAAAGCGTCCTCCAGGTTGCTGCTGGGCACATGCCATCCCCAGCCTCCATCCACACCGCTTCCGGCCACCACTGGGTTCACATTCCCGATCAGGTTGTTGGCGCCGATCTCAAAGATCGACTCCGGTCCGTTGTAATAGGCTGTCTTAAAAATATCTCCATAATTTGGTTCGAGCGAATATTCATTCAACGCCATCAGCTGGCTTGCCGCCAACACCGAAGAGTCGTAATGACCGGACCACAGGTTCGCATAAGCAAGATATGCCAAAGCCGCTCCCTTACTCGCCCTTGCCTTATCCCCGGAGGTCGTATAATCCTTACGCTGAGGCAGATTGGCTGCCGCATATTCAAAGTCCGCATTGATAAATGCCCAGACCTGGTCGGCCGTGGCTCTTGCCAGCGGGATCTCGCTTTGCTTGGTGTTTTCCGTATACAACGGCACTCCTCCAAAATTCTTCGCAAGGTCCATATAAAAGAACCCTCTCAAAAATCGCATTTCAGCCGTCAGACGGGTTTTCAGAGAGGCGTCAACGGTAGACGTCGCTAAGTTGGCGATCCCAAAATTACACTGTCCAATACCCAGATAGCTGAACTGATAAAGCTGGACGACATCACCTGCCGTAGGAGTGATGCTTTCCAGACTGCCCACAGCCCGGTAGGACGCAGCATTGCTAAATCCTCCCAGGTTCCCCAGCCATCCATTATCGGTGGCCGTTTCGAAATTCAGCCGGTACCACATAGTCTGCCACCAGTCATTTTCGTTGATCACGGAATAGCAACCCGTCACATAATTGACACAACCTGCGGATGTTTGGAATACACCCGTGTTCTGCACCGTTTGCAGCCCGTAATAAGGAATATCCGTAAAGCTCTTCTTACACGAAGAGAAAATAAAAACCCCAGAAAATAAACAACCCAGTATGATCTTAATATTTTTCATATTTACAATGTTATAGGTGAGAATTATAATCCCAGGCTTATCCCTGCATTAAATGATTTCGGCACGGGGTATTGTCCTCTGTCAACACCTTGATACTGCTGACTGTCGGATTGCACCTCAGGATTAAAGCCTTTGTATTTGGTGAATGTTACGAGGTTCTGCGCTCCCACATAGACGCGAACACTCTTGATGCCATTCACTTTCAGGAACGGAAGGTTATAGCCCAGCTGAATATTCCGGATCCTGGTAAAGCTTCCATCTTCCACATACCAGCTTGAGAAATTATAATTGTTCCCGGAGCCAGGATTGGGGTTCACCGCATTGGGGTTATCTACCCTCCAGACCTTGTCGTAGCTGCCCGCAATGACATTGGAAGCGCGGTCGCCGGTGATCAGATAACGCTTGGTGGTATTGATCACTTTTTGTCCATATGATCCATACAACTCGACCAAAAGATCAAATCCCTTAAAATCTGCCTTAAGAGAGAAATCCATATTCAATTTCGGGTAAGGATTGCCCAAAAATGTACGGTCGCTGTCCGTATTGATGACCCCGTCCCCATTTACATCGACATATTTAAAATCACCCGGCTTGGCCAGCGGCTGGATCATAGCGCCACTCTTGCTCACATAGGAATTGATCTCCGATTGTGACTGGAATATACCGGCAACCTTATAGCCATAATAAGCGCCCACTACACCCCTGGTGTACATTCTTGTAAAGGACATCCCGAACCGCTCCTGCTCCCGGTAATTATCCTGCGCGCCTACATCCAGACCCTCGACACCGCCAAGGCTCAGGTAGGTGGATTTTACATGGCTCAACGATATCCGGGGAACGATCCTCAGCTCGTTGGTCGGTGTAAGAATATAGCTCGTCGTAAACTCCCAGCCCTTGTTCCCGATGCTGGCCACATTGGCTGTCGGCAGATTGGGCTGTCCCGCACTCAAAGGAATGGACGGCAGCGTCAAAATGGCGCCGCTGGACTTGTTGTCGAAGTACTCGAACTCGAAGTTGAGCTTGCTGTTGAAAAGCGTACCTTCCAGTCCTGCACCACGATCCAGATCCGTTTCCCATTTCAGATTGGGATTTCCGATCTGCGTGGGTATGGTGCCATACGATATCTGACCCGAAAATGGATAGGTGGCGCCGGTGGACACAAGGCTGTACCAGGTGCTACGGGTGATCGCATCGGCATTACCTCTCTTACCCCATCTTGCTTTCAGCATAAGGTTATTCAACCAGCTATAGCTCTTCATAAAGTCTTCGCCGGATACACGCCATCCCACCGACACAGATGGGAACATCGCATATTGATTACTGATAGGGAATTTCGAGTTTCCGTCCCTGCGTGCATTGGCAGTTAAATAATACTTGCCGTCATAATTGTATTCCAAACGGCCGAAATAGGCTGACCGCTTCACCCAGTAGGCGTTGTTGATCCCTCCGGTAGGCCCCGTCCCGAAAGCAGCCAGGACAGCGGGGTTTGTCAGGTCCATATTGAGATAATCCGCATAGGCGAAAAGAGGATTATTACCATTGGCGCTGTCGGCAGAGAAGCGTTGACCGCTGCCATAATATTCTTTTTGTTCCGCAGCTTCCTGGCCAACGAGTGCGGTAATATGATGCTTGTCCGCCACGGCAACCTTATACGTCAGCACATTGCTCAACACCCAGTTGTATTTCGTATCGAATCCTGAACCAGCCGCCGTCAGCGCGCTGTAGTTATTGGAGTTCAGATAATACCGGGGGGTAAAGAAATTATTTGTCGTATTGTCCACATTCGCTCCCACAGTAGTGCGAAAGGTCAGGTTCTTAATAGGCTGCACTTCCATAAATGCGCTGGACTGGATCCCATACAGCTGATTGGGGCTCAGGGTGGCCAGGTTCATGCCAAACACATAGTTGGGTGGAGGTGTTCCGTTGCCGGGTCCGCCATAAGGTGTTCCATAAGCGCTCCAGGTTGCATCATACAGCGAAGGGTTGGCAGATGCAGGTATATGCTGCAGGTTCGGGTTGATGAACGGGCTGGTGATAGGATCTGTACCCAGCAACCCTAAAAAGTCCACCGGTGTATTGATCCAGGTCTCATAACGTGGCGCAAGTGAGCCGCCGAACTTCAGCCATTCGTTGACCTTAAAGTCGCCGGTGAATCTCGCAGTGACCCTTTTCCAGTCACCCACCTTGGTATTGGCATGCGCGTCCGTATAGGACAGGCTCAACGCATATTGCGATTTTTCAGAACCACCCGTATAGCTGATCCCTACATTCGTAGTGGGGCTATGGGAGTTGATCACGGCATCCCACCAATCCGTCGTCTTGGTAGTGTCATATTGATTGACGGTCGTTTCGTTAACGACAAAGCTGGGGTTGGACAGCCGTTGCATCTTCAGCCATTCCGTGGAGCTGGCCATCTCAAAAGGCTTTTTAACATGTTGTGACTGGTAATTCACCGTCACATTCAGATTGCTCTGACCGGCCTTGCCCTTTTTCGTCGTGATCACAATGACCCCGCTGGCAGCCTGGGCGCCATAGATCGCCGCGGCCGACGCATCTTTAAGGACGTCCATCCTTTCGATGTCAGCCGGATTGATGGAATTAAAATAACCGCTTTGGATGGGAACGCCGTCCACGATCAAAAGAGGCTGGCTGGTACCCTGGATGGTATACACCCCCCTGATATAAATATTTGGTTGCGCACCCGGGCCATTCGACCCGGCCAGCACGCGGACTCCCGGCACTTCCCCCTGAAGGGAATTCGCCGCATTGGGGTCTTTAAAGGTCGTCAGCTCCTTCCCGGAGATAGAGCCCACCGAGCTGATCAGGTCAGACTTCTTGGTGGTACCGTATCCCACCACCACCACATCGTTCAAACCTTCGCTGGTCGTCTCCATATTTATCGCCAGCGTCCCATTGGAGGGGGCGACGACTCTTTTAGGAGCATACCCGATATGCGTGAAGAGGAGGGTAGCATTCGCAGGCGCATTGATGGAAAACGCTCCTGCTTCATTTGTCCGGGTTGAAACTTTGCTGCCGGCCACCGAAACGGTGACATCGGGGAGGGGGGCGCCGCCCGCACTCACTTTACCTGTGATCACCTGCTGGGCCCATAGTGTGGCGGAGGTACAAAATAGCAGGATGCACGTCGATACAATTCTGGCCGTTTTTACAGCCGAAAGCAATGAACTTCTCATAATGACAAGTGCTCGTTTAGTTTTAGTAATAATTGTCAGCTTAACAAGTGCAAAATAGGCAGCTAAACAGGGGGTAATGGGGGATAAAACACACAGGAATGGGGGGTAAAACACGCAGAAAATGCCTGTTTTGTTAATTTTTAGCAGATTTTAGGAAAGGGATCAGTCCTCTGCCTCCCGAATGGTATTTAATTGCTGGTTAAAGGATTGTCTGTACTTCTTAATATATTCCGAAGGAGTAATCCCAAAGATCCCTACAAACTGCTCCCGAAAATACCGCGCATCGTTGATACCCACCTGGAAAGCAGCCTGGCTGACATTCACATTTTCCGTCAGCATCAGCACAGCAGCTCTTCGCAAACGAATGCTTCGGATAAAGGCATTTAGCCGCTGCCCTGAGATAGCCTTCACCTTCTGGTTGAGCCGTGAATGGCTCATACCCATGGCCTTGGAGAATTTCTTCATGGTAAACTCCTCATTGTCAATATTCTCCTCGATAATCGCTATACATTTCCGGAGGAAGTCCTGGTATTCCTTTGGCACCTTCACCGTACTCTCCTTCAACGTAATGCTGTCCAGAAAATATCGCTGCAGGACATTCCTGTTCTTAAGCAATGCTTCCACCCTCGCCGATAAATGTTCGCTGTCAAAAGGCTTGGTAAAATAGTCATCCGCCCCGCCTTCTATCCCCTTTAGCCGGGTCTCCGATTTGGTTGCGGCGGTCAGCAGGATCACAGGTATATGCCCCAGCGACCCGGACTGCTTGACCTTAGTGCATAGTTCGATGCCATCCATCTCCGTCATATTAATATCGCTGATAATAAGATCGGGTATATGTTCCTCGGCCAGGCGGAACCCATCCGTACCATTGGACGCAGTATAAAGCAGGTATCTGGAGGAAAAAAGCCGCTGCAGATACTGCAGGATCTCGGCATTATCGTCGATCAGCAAAATGGATTTTTTATCCGTTACCACTTCTTCCGCAGTCTTACCGTCACTGGGGATGCCGGGGACTTCCTCGAGGGCGCCATTCTCCTCTTCCATTAATTCCTCCAAAAGTTCAAATTTCCTTCCCGGACCCTCCATTATATATGCTTCCCCAAGCTCTGGGATTTGCTTCAGGAGGCAAATGGTAAAACTGGCCCCTTCCCCCGGCGCGCTTTTACAGCTCACCGTCCCCTTATGACGTTCGATAAAATTCTTTACGAGGAAAAGCCCGATCCCAAACCCCGCCTTTCCCTTGCTGCTGGTATGCACCTGCTGGAATTTGTCAAATACCTTGTTCAGATCGCTTTCCTGGATCCCAATACCCGTATCCTTTATTTCAATACGGACCCCCTCACCTGCCTCGACCAAAATAAATTCGATCCTCCCCCCGCGTGGTGTGAACTTAAAGGCATTGGACAAAAGATTAAAAAGGGCTATCTCGATCTTCTCATAATCTCCTTGTATCAGTATCGGCTCCATCGGCGCGACAAAGGGATAGCTGATCTCCCGGGAGCTTGCCTGCTGGGCAAAACACTGATAAACTTCATTACATAAAGCAACGATGTCGACAGTGGATATCTTCAGCACATCCCCACCGCTATCCGCCTTCCGGAATAACAGCAGCTGATCTACCAGGCTCAGCAGACGCCGGGCATTCCGGTGAGCCACCGCCAGATCTTCCGCAGGCAGCTTACCACCCGTTTGGGTCATCGCCTTTTTCAGCGGATCGATGATCAGCGCCAGGGGACTCCGGAACTCATGGGATATATTGGTAAAAAAAGACAGCTTACGCTCGGAAAGGTTCTTTTCCTTTTCACTCTCCAGATGCGCCAGCTTGATCTCGAACTTCATCCGCTCCTGTTTGCGCGCATACTCGATATACAAATAGATCGATCCGGCAAATACCAGGGCATAAAGACAGTACGCCCACCAGGTTTTATACCATGGGGGTAATATGATGATCCGAAGCAGTTGGGCTTCTTTACCCCACTTGCCGTCGGGACCCGAGACCTTGACTTTAAAATCATAGCTGCCCGCCGCGATACGGGAATAGTTTGCGGTCCGGGCATTGATATAATTCCAGTTCTTGTCCCATCCATCCAGATAATAGGCATATTTTACTTTGTCCGCCCCGGCAAAGGTCAGCGCGAGAAAATCCAGGGAAAGAATGGATTTGTTATAAGGCACCGTTATCTCCGTTACCTTTTCCATATCCCGTCCCGAAACATAGGAAGTGTCATCCCCTACCGACCTGTCGTTCACCTTAACACCATCCAGGAACACTCTCGGCGCGTCCTCCGTATAATGGATACTGTCCGGAAAAAAATAATTGAACCCCTTGATACCGCCAAAAAGGAATTCGCCCGTACTCAGTACCGTCGCCGCATTAAAGCTGAACTGATTGCTTTGCAACCCGTCGGATTGTGTAAAGTTTCGGAAAGTCCTTGTCTTCAGATTGAATTTTGTCAGTCCATTAAATGTGCTGATCCATAAGTTCCCGCTCTTATCCTCCAGGAACTGCAACAACATATTGCTTGGCAATCCGTCTTTAGTCGTATACTGGCTGAAATGCCCGTCTTTTTTATTAAAAAGAAAAAGCCCCCCGCCCTGCGTACCGATCCATAAATTCCTGTCCCGGTCCTCATGCATACACCTGACCGCATAACCCATATTCAAAAGCGTATGCTTTTTGAGCTTCCGGTCGATCAGGATCAGCGTGGCATAATTCCCACCCCAAAGGTTACCCTCACTGTCTTCCAGCATGCATTGAAGATTGGTAAGGTTGTTGTCAAACAGCACAAACTTATTTAGTGCCCTGTCCAGGTAATATAAGCTGCCCTCGTTGGTGGCGCCGGCCCAAAGCGTTTTTTGCGAATCTTCAAAAAGGAACCAGACATTATTTTCCTCCGCATTGGTCACAGGGTTAAAACAAGTGTATCGTTCAAATGTGCCCGTGGCCTTATTCAGTCGGTTGACTCCCCCAAACCAGGTTGACGTCCACAGGTCTCCCTTATGATCCTTGATAATGCTCGTGATAAAATTACTGCTGATGCCTTGCGCATCGGACGCGGTATGCTTGAAATTTCGGTAGCTGTTCTTTGCCCGGTCCCAATAGCGGAGACCTGCCCCGTCCGTACCGATCCAGACATTGCCCGCATCCTCGCAAAAGGAGAGTATAAAATTATCCACCAGGTCGCCGCCGGCAGGTGGTTGATAGACTACCTTCTCAAAGGACGGAGGTGAAGGATCGATAATATTGATACCGCCTCTTAACGTGCCAACCCATTTGCGTCCTTCCACGTCTTCATAGATCGTATATACGGAATTGCTGTTGATGAGAGGCTTACCATTTCCAGCCGTCATAGGGCTTGCAGAGTTGGCTTTGTCCGGCAGGGACCACAGGCCGGCCCCGTCCGAGCCGATCCACAAAACTCCTTGCGCATCGGAGCTAAGCGTCACGACCTTTGCTTTAGCAGGCATAAAATTACCAGAGTAGCTATTTGACAAAGGGTCGTAAAGAAAAAGTCCTACATCGTTTGCCAGCCAGAGCCTTCCCTTCCTGTCTATCTTCAGCGTGTTCGCCTGCTGAATGGTCCTGTTCACCGGCAATAGTTTTTTTGCAACCGGATCATAGCTGAACAGTCCCTCATGTTGCACAAATACCCAAACATGATGATCCGCGCTTTGTGCCAGACCCGTCACATCATAATTCCCCGCGTGCGGATCGTTTGCCCGTAAAGGGATCTGCTGCCCGCTGGCATTGCCGTTCTTAAACACGAGCAGCCCATTATGCTGAGTAGCCACGAGTATACAGTCAGGACCCACCGCCCGCACAAGATGGATATTATCCTGTATATTTTCCAGTGAGCCCGACAGGGAAGTATAACGTACCCGGGAGAATTTCGAGGTGAGCACATTGTACAGGCTAAGACCTTTCTGTCCGCCCACCCATATGGAATGGCTCGCATCTTCTTCTATGCTGTAAATAGTATTCGTGGCCAGCGAAGTAGAATCATCGATCACATTATGGAATACCTTAAACCCATATCCGTCCCATCGGTTCAGCCCGTCATAGGTACCTATCCAAAGAAAGCCATTGTGATCCTGACAGATACTCATGACAGCGTTGTTGGAAAGCCCCTGCTCGATCCCAAGGTACCGGACAGGCAATTCCCTGGCAGCGACAGTCTGAATAAAAAAGGAGAAAAGAACGAAGATCAGAGCATTTGGTTTCCTACACGCACACATAGGCGGGAAAGTTACAAAATATCCGGACACCCGCCGTATCAAAATCGAACAACCAAACCCCCAATTCCCTTTCCAATCTCTTCACCACCAGCCGCTTACAATCCTGGCACAAGCTTGGCGCCTCGCAACACATGCTTAAGAACTATATCCTCACGACACTCCGCAGCCTGCGGAACAAACCCACGTATAGTTTATTAAATATAGCCGGTCTGGCCCTCGGCATCGCCTGTGCTGCCCTGATCTTTCTCTGGGTCGAGGACGAGCTCACCTGGGACCATTCGGTGACCGATCGCAGCCAGATCTATTGGACCCGCCTGAACATGCCCTACAACGGCGCCATCACCAGCTTTGACAACGTACCCGGCCCGCTGGCGCCGGAGGCGATAAAGACCATCCCCGGTATCCGCTATGCCGTCCGCGGTACAAACACCGAGCGGCGTCTCTTTACCACCGGAGATAAGGTCATCTATGAGAACGGCACCTTCGCGGACTCCAGCTATGTCGACATGCTAAAGCTTCCCTTCCTGAAAGGCAGCCGTGTAGGTTGTCTGCGTCTCAAACATTCCATCGTCCTTACGGAATCCACCGCCCGCAAATTCTTCGGCAGCGACGACGCTGTCGGTAAGACGCTGGTCATGAACAACACCATCAACTACAAGGTCACAGGTATTGTACCGGATTTCCCAAAGAATGTCTCGCTCCGGTTCAACTGGCTGGCGGCGTTCGATGACTACACCGACGAACAGGGCTGGCTCAAGACCTGGGGCAGCTTTGGCCGCCCCGCCATCCTGGAGCTCGAGCCCGGCGCCAACCCCGACGTCATAGCAAAAAGGCTCACAGCCCTCATCCGCCCCAAGGACATGGCCTATCCCAAGGTCGATATGATCCTCTGGCCGATGAAGGACTGGCATCTCTACAATAATTTCACCAATGGAAAGGAGGACGGCGGCGCCATAAAATTCGTAAAGCTGTTTTCGCTCATCGCTTCAATCATCCTGCTCATCGCATGTATCAATTTTATGAACCTGGCTACGGCCCGCGCCGGACAACGTGCAAGAGAGGTCGGTGTCCGCAAGACCCTTGGCGCTTTGAGACAGTCGCTCATCGGCAGGTTCATCTCCGAATCGCTGATGCTCTCTTTCCTTTCCGTCCTGCTGGCGGTATTGCTCGTCTATATCACCCTTCCCGCCTTCAATAGTCTTGTGAACAAGGAACTTTCGTTTCATCTGCTCACCCCTGCGCATTTCATCGGCTTGCTGACCATCGGTATCGGCTGCGGCCTGCTGTCCGGCAGCTATCCCGCGTTTTATCTCTCTTCTTTTAACCCCGTGACAGTGCTGAAAGGGCTGAAGATCCGGACAAAAGGTAGTGCAGGCTTCATCCGGAGAACGCTTGTCACGACACAATTCGTTATTTCCGTAAGCCTCATCATTTGCACCATCATCATTTATCAGCAGGTACAGCATATAAAAGACCGGGACTTAGGATTCGAACAGCATGATCTGCTCTATCTGGATGTACAGGGTAAAATGGCCGAGAAATATGATATCATCCGCGACCATCTAATGTCCACCGGCGCATTGGACCACGTTGCCCTCAGCTTTAGCCCACCCCTTAATAGTTGGAGCGGAACAGATAACCAGCATATCATCTGGGAAGGCGCCGATCCCAACAGCAAAGAATACATTGCTCAGGAGGCCGTTTCGCCCGGCTATGTCGCGACCATGGGGCTGAAGATAAAAGAAGGCCGGGACTTCTACCCGGATGCAAAAGCAGACATTAGTTCAGTGATCATAAACGAAAGCCTGGCCGCCCTTATGGGCAACGCCGGCAAACCAGGCAATCGTATCATCAGGGACAACGGTCAGAACCGCTCTCCCCTGACCATCGTCGGCATCGTAAAAAATTTTGTATTTAATGACATGTATGGCAAGCCCGCACCTATGCTCATTATGTTCGATTCCAGCTTTCTCAAAGGTGCCAATAGTCTCGGCATGCGCCTGAAGCCCGGCGTCAGCCCCTCCGCCGCCATCGAAAAGATCACCGCCGTCATCAAGGCCGACAACCCCGGATATCCCGTGGAAGTAAAATTCGCCGACGATCAGTACAACCAGCGCTTTACGGATGAGACCCGCATCGGCCAGCTCGCCAGTCTCTTTGCCATCCTTGCCATTCTGATCTCCTGTCTCGGACTCTTCGGCCTCGCCGCCTACACCGCCGAACAACGCACAAAAGAGTTGGGTATTAGAAAAGTCCTGGGAGCTTCCATCCATGGCCTCGCTGGTCTTCTTTCCAGCGAATTCCTGCAGTTGGTGGGGCTCTCCTGTCTCATCGCCTTCCCGCTTGCGTGGTGGGCCATGAATAGCTGGCTGGCCTCGTACGCATACCGCACACCCATCCATTGGTGGGTCTTCGCTGCTGCCGGAGCGGGCGCGCTCCTTATTGCGCTGCTTACTGTCTCTTTCCAGGCCCTGAGAGCAGCCCTTGCAAACCCTGTAAAAACGCTGCGATCGGAGTGAGTTATACGATCAGATAAGACGCATCTGCGCCGCCATCCGGATCAGGGAGGCTGTATTTTTTGCGCCAAACTTGCTCAGCAGGCTTTTCCGGTGCGTATCCACCGTATTTTGGCTGACAAACAGCTTTTCGGCGATCTCATTATTGGTCATTCCCTCCGCGACCAGCTCCAGCACTTCCTTTTCGCGCCGGGTCAGCATGGGGATGGTGTCGTCTGTATTTTTCCGGATGGATCGTGCCGCCTCGTCGCTTAAGTAGATCCTTCCCTTCATCACCGTTTGAAGACCTTCCATCAATTCTTCCTGGGTAGCATTTTTCAGCATATAGCCCGAAGCTCCGTTCTCCATCATTTTCTGAATAAAGCTTTGCTGGTTGAAAGTGCTGAGGCCGATGACGAATATCCCCGGGTATTTGCTCTTTACCTCCTTGCAGAGATCGATCCCGCTCTTATCCGGCAGATTGATATCCATCAGGATTACGTCCGGCTGCTGTTTTAATAGGAAGGCCTCGCAGGAAGCTGCATTGGTGGCATATCCCATCCACACGATGCCCTTCTCGTGGTACAGCAGGGATTTGATCCCCTCGATGACCATATAATGGTCGTCTACTATAAAGATGCTGATGGCCATATATCGGCTCCGCCGCAGCGGATCGTTAATTATACAGGAAGCTCGATTAGTACTGACACGCCTTTCCCTGGCTCCGATTGCAGGTTTATCTCCCCGTTCAGGAACTCTACCCGGTTTCGGATATTGTTCCAACCCATACCGCCTGAGCTTTCCAGGGTCCGGGTGTCGAAACCTTTGCCATCGTCCTCCACCGTCAACGTCAGGTGCGCATCGGTCTTTATGACCTGGACAATGGCCGTTCTTGCGCCCGCATGCTTCATGGTATTATGCAGCAGCTCCTGTACGATACGATAGATGGCGATCGCCTTGGTCTGATCGATCGCCCCATCTTCAAGCCCCTGGGACAGATAATTCACCTGAAGGGCACCGGATTGGCTGACCTCATGACAGAAGTCCCGGACGGCCGTATCCAGCCCGAATTTGACCAGGGCCTCCGGCATCATATTGTGCGCGACGCGACGCATCTCCTGGATCGAGCTGTCGAGCATGTCCATACAGCGTTCGAATGCCTGTACATTCTCAGGCGTCATTATAAGGTTTCCTTGGATAGTCATGAATGAAAATTTTATTCCCGATAACATACCGCCCAGCCCGTCATGCAGTTCCTGGGCCAGTCTTGTCCTTTCCCGCTCTTCGCCTTTCAGCACCGCCTCCGTGGCCGTCAGACGCTTCTCTGTTTCCAGTTCCGATATCCGTTGCTGTTGCAGCCGCTGCTTTTGACGGTAATTGCGATAGAGCAGGAGACCAACGATCAGCAAAACAGCGGCCCCGCCGGTGAGAATATAATTGAGCGTGCTTTTCTGTCGGATCGTCAGCTCCTGCACCTTCTCTTCCACTTCCAGTTGCCGGATCCTGCTCTCTTTTCGCTCCGTCTCATATTTCTTTTCCAGGTTGGCGGATTTCTCCGACAGCGCATCACTGACCATTTTTTGCAGGATACTGTCGCTTTGCATGTCGTATTTAAATCCTGCCGCCATATCCTGCCCGGCGTAGGAAATGTCCGACAACAGCCTTAGTATACTGGATTGTTCCCGGATATCCCTGGTTTGCATGTCGATGTCCGCAGACTGTTGGGCATATTCTTTAGCCTTTACATAATTCTTTTCCTGGAGATAGCACACAGCGAGGGCCCTGTAAATATGAGCTTCCCCATCCAGCGAACCTACCTTTTTCTGAAGCTCCAGACAGCGTGGGGCAATTTTTTTTACCTGCTCAAAATTCCCTTCCTTTAGATAAATGGCCCCGATATCCATCAGGGCATAGCTCTGGACACGGATGTTCTGCATAGCGATGCTTATTTGCAAGGCTTCCCCGAGATTGGCCCGCGCTTTATCATGCATGTGTTTCGCCTCATAATTCACCGCCATATTGATCAGGCTCTCGGCCAGGATATTCTTCAATTTCATATCCCGCGCCTCTTGTATCGCCTTCTCACCGAAGACCATCGCCTTATCGTATTGCGTCTGCCGCTGATACAGGATCTGAAGGGCGTTATTCATCTGCACCTCTATACTCTTGTTGCCCTTGGCTTCCATGATAGCCCTGCCTTGCAGACAATACAGGATGGCATTCTCAAAATCCGATAGGTCCCTATACGCGATACCCATATTGAACAGCGCTATTCCAAGCTCCAGGGAATCCTTTGACTGACCGGCCAGGGGGAGCACCTGCCGGGAATAATACAGCATGGAATCAAATTTGCTCTCCGGCGCAAAGCTTCCTGCGTAGCCGATCAGGGCCTGCACTTGCCCATGGGTAAAACCCAGCTTCTTACTCAGTACTTCAGCCTGGTGGAAAAAACCCCTGGCAGCATTCGGATCATTACTCTTATTATAATCCCCAAGGGCCAGATAAAGTTTTACCGCGTCCGTGTCTTCCTTGGCATAGCGCAACAGTTTCATCATACTGTCCCGGACCGCTACCTGGCAGGTGCCGCGGGGCATCAGTACGACAAGCAAGGCGAAAAAGGTCAGGGTTTTCCGCATACGACTATCAAAGTATAGAAATGGTCCGATATCGCAAATAAAAAGATTTTATCCTGCCTGTACTATCCCCCTTTTCGGTGAAATTATTGGCTGAATATCCCTGTTTTAAGTGATTGCCCGCCATGGTGGAACAAGATACTTTTAGAGCCAAATCGAATCTTATGTCGCAGATCAGCGTGGCTATTTCGGGAGTTAGCTCCTTTGTAGCCGAGCCCACCAGCATCGACGATTGGGCGGATGCATACAAAGTTCCCGACCGCCAGACAGAGGGCAGGTTTTTGGATGGTAAAATGGTGGAGAAGATCCTTGGTATCAAATCAAAAAGCTGGGCGCCGGATGTTTTCAAAGATCCGCAGGTAGTCGTCAGGACCACCAAACAGGCGATGCAAAGAGCCAATGTAGATGCCCGCGACATAGATGCCGCAATTATCATCACCTGTTCACCCTTCATGGTGCAGCTGGACCAGGATGCGTTCTTATTGTACAAGGGCATCGGACTTAGGGACCATATCGTACCCATTGTGCTCGGGGCGGGTTGTGCCGGATATGCCCGTGCCATGGCGCTGGCTACGCAAATGACGGCCAGGAAAATATTGCTGATCTCCTATAGCCTGAGCAGCTTGTATACCCAAACCAGTGTTTATAAGAACAATGCAGTCCATCCCCTGGGGAAATCCTTGTGGATGTCCGCCGCACTTTTTTCGGATGGGGTATCCGCCGTTGTGTTGGACAGACAGGACCGGCCCACCGGCTATTCATTTTATTCCAGGGATTCGGAGACGTTCGGCGGGGAAGAGGGTTTTGACGACCCGTTGATCCATTACACCGGGGGTGGCGCCTGGGACCCACCCGGTACGGCCAACTGTGAAGCATTGTCCTGTTTCGCCATGGCCGGTTCCAAGATCAAGGAATATTATATAAAGGGGATGACGCTGAATCACCGCCAAATGACGGCCTTGCAGCCCGACTATCTCACCGCTGTAAAAAAGATATACACTCACCAGGCCAGTCCCCTGCTGACCAATGCCTTCCTGGATACCCTGATAAATGACTATGGCATCGATCGGGCGAAGCTCGGCGTCAATGTAGTAAAGTACGGCAACCTGGTAAGCACCAGCACCATCAAGCTGCTGGACGACGACATCACCGCCGGTGTGCTGGCGCCTGGCGATAAGATATGTATCTCCGTGGTAGGCGCAGGACCGGAACGCGGAGCCTTCATCGTGCCCGTCCTACCGCATAGCACCAACATTGAACGTTAAAAGAAGCCCAAATTCTCATTTAATTCCCGCGGAAACAAAAACATCTCTAATTTTAGTCCAGAACCCTAACCCATGCAACGCAACCTCTATCTATTGATTTTTTTCTCTTTCTGTACAGGCACTGTATCCGCGCAGGAAAAAAGAGCACCAAATTTCACACTAACCGGAACCTTTTCCGGCAAGCATGCCCACACAATATCCTTGACGTATAGGGACACAAGTGGGAATAGGATCGGACCCGAAGCCCGCATAAAAAAGGGTACTTTCTCGCTCAGTAGTTATATCAGCAGCCCGGTCTACGCGTTTATTTTGAGCGATAAAAAAATAAAGCCCCAAGGTCCGGATGTATCAAACGGCACAGAGCTATTTCTAACCCCCGGCAACATGACGATCGCACTACGAGAAGACGATTTTGAACATGCCGTATTAAAAGGTTCGCCTTTACAGGATGAGTGGATCAAATTGCAAGCGCTCCAGGATCCGGTCAACAATATAAAAGACTCCCTGTATAGTATTATTTTCGCAATCGACCGGGCCGGCCATACCGACAGCAGTCTCGCAGCGCGTTGGGCCGTGGCGGAAAAGATCGCGCAATGCAATAAGCAAATTGATCAGATAGACTATAACTATATTACATCCCATCCCCAGTCTTATCTAAGCGCGTGGCTTCTGGATAACCTCTCCCAGGTTATTCAATTGGATTCGGTAGAAAGGCCCTACAACGCCTTTCCTGATTCCATAAGAACCAGCATCTCCGGTCACGCGATCAAAAGGGAAATTGACAATCGAAAAAAGGACGAATACACCCAAACATACTATAGTCCCGGCGGGACGTACAGCGATTGGTATTTCCCTTCAAACGAAAGTTACCAGAGTCTGGAATGGACATTCGTGCCGGTAGTGGATCCTCCTGCATCATTGGCCAAGGAGGGGCTGTTGCATTATTATGCGTATAATTTTGCACTGGTCAACGCCTCCAGCGCCGTCGGTGGCGGCTACGCAGGTTTTCAAACAAATGGGGTCTTTAAAGACCAGACGGAAGGTAAGGTTATCAACTTCTCGATCTGGGGCTCCAACGCAGGGAAGACGAACGGCTTATTAAACAAAGCCAACGATGAGAGCGGTGGTGTGCAGATCATGTACAGGTACGATTGGGTCGTAGGACATAAATATTATTTTGAATTAAAGCAGGGCCCCAGCGGTATAGATTCACTCGGAAAATGGTGGGGGTTGTGGGTGACGGATAAAAACACAGGCAGAGAGACTTTCGTCGGAGAACAAAAGGTGCCTGCGCGTATTGACGGTCAAATAGCCACAGCGTGGTCCGATCACACCTCTATGTTTGGAGAGGATTTGCATTGGTGGCATTCCTTAGAGGGGGAGATAAAATATACGGACTGCTCCGCTTTCCAAGGCTCTTCCATGGCGGCCATCGACATTACCGCCAATGGAGGTAAGGTAAAGCCGCTTCGATTCGTCAATATGGTAAACTCCGGCCAACCCGTAACAGGTAGCAATGGATTCAAGTCCGTTAATTGTGCTGTTTCTTTATACCAGGACTCTACCAACTTCAACGTACAGCATAATCTGGGATATTGGCCCACACCCGCACCAAATATTATTACCGCCAGCCCAGCCCCGGCGCAACATGCTTCAAAATAGAAGACAGGACATGCACATTGTAGTCAACCCCCAGTGTATTTGGTATCGTCAAAAGCAGCGTGTCCGCTTCCTGGATGGCCTCATCCTGAGCCAGCTCCCGGATAAGCTGATCCGGTTCCCCCGCATAGCTTCTCCCGAAAATGGCGCGTCTGTCTTTTTCAATAAATCCGATCTGATCCACTCGATTGGATTCCTGCCCGAATAAATATCTGTCCTGTTCAGTGATCAGAGCAAAGATCGACCGGCTTACCGAAACCCTTGGCTCGCGTTGATGTCCCGCTTTTTTCCACGCCTCTTTGTACAGACGGATCTGTTCCGCCTGTTGAATATGGAAAGGCTTGCCGCTTTCGTCGAATTTCAAGGTAGAGCTTTGCAGGTGCATGCCCTTCTCTGCCGCCCAGATAGCGGTAGCATTAGAAGCAGCGCCCCACCAGATACGTTCCCGCAAACCCTGGGAATAGGGCTCCAATCGTAACAGCCCTGGCGGATTGGGGAACATGGGGGTCGGGTTAGGTTGCGCGAAGCCAACGCCTTTGAGTTTATCAAGGAATTGCAACGCTTTGCTGCGTCCCATATCCGCATCTGTCTCTCCTTTAGCCGGCTCATACCCAAAATAACGCCACCCGTCGATTACCTGCTCGGGTGACCCCCGGCTGATCCCCAACTGTAATCGCCCGCCCGAGATCAGATCAGTGGCGCCCGCCTCTTCCACCATATAGAGAGGGTTCTCATACCGCATGTCGATCACACCCGTCCCGATCTCAATCTTACTTGTCTTGGCGCCGATGGCCGACAGCAAAGGGAATGGCGATGCCAGCTGAGCCGCAAAATGATGTACCCGAAAATACGCGCCATCCAGCCCAATTTCCTCCGCAGCAACAGCCAGATCAATGGACTGAAGCAACGTGTCACTCGCCGTCCGGGTCTTATAGGCCGGATGATTAGCCCAATGTCCGAACGATAAAAATCCTATTTTCTTCATAAATCCCTTTTCGATTGTAAAATAGCCATTGCAAAGATAGATATTATATCATCGCGGCCGCCGAACAGTTCGGCTGAAGGGGCTATGATGGCAGTATGGGAAAAACTTGCTATCTTACGATAGCAAACGCTATCCCCGCCACTCGCCACAAGTACTGCTACTATCAAACACTTTTCTCCTTGAAACTATATATAAAAAATATGGTCTGTATTCGATGCAAAATGGTGGTTAAAGACCTGCTGACAAGATTAGGCATAAAGTATATCTATGTTGAATTAGGGGAGGTGGATATGGTGGAAAATATATCCCCTGCCCTGCGTGAACAGATCAGAGAAGGACTGTTAAAGTATGGGCTTGAATTGATGGATGACAAGAAAAGTGTATTGATACAGAAAATAAAGACCGTCATTATTGAACTGGTACATTATTCAGAAGAGCCTCTGACCGTTAATTTATCAGATCATTTAAGTCAACATTTAAACTACGATTATACCTATCTCGCCAATCTCTTTTCAGAGGTACAAGGCATTACGATCGAAAAATTCTTTATTTCACATAAGATAGAACGGGTAAAGGAGCTTCTTGTCTATAATGAGTTATCACTTACTGAGATTGCCTTCAAGATGCACTACAGCAGTGTGGCGCATCTCTGTACCCAGTTTAAGAAGATCACCGGCCTGACCCCTTCACATTTCAAAGCGCTCAAAGACAAAAGAAGATCGATGTTGGAAGACCTGTAAAGGATATACGAATGGTCAGTTCCTGCCGAATGAAAGTATAAAACATGTCCCTACCCCTTCCTCCGATCGGACCTCTACCCTGGCATGATTTGCCCTGAGAATATTGAGCGTTGCAGGCAATCCCACTCCTATACCACCCGGCTTGTTTGTGAAATATGGCTCAAAGATCCTCTTCAGATTCTCCTTGCTGATGCCAATGCCATTGTCCTGAATTTCAATGGAGCTTAGTTGCCCGGCTGATCTTGTAACCACGTTTAACTTGCCCCTTCCGGAAGGCATCGCGTCAATCGCGTTAGTTACAATATTGATCAATGCGATTCTCATTCTCTCTATATCCATCGATATTATATGGTCCGTTGCAGCATACTCCCTTGATACTTCGACCTGTTTGAGTGAGATCCGGTCTTTGGCCGCGGTCAAAACTTCTTCCAGCAATTGCTGCAAAGAATAAAGCTCATATCTCACCGATTCAACCCCGTCAAATCTCAAAATATTGTTTGTCAGGTCCTTGATCCGCTCGGATCCCCTCATAATAATGTGAAGGCATTCTCTCTGCTCTTCATTAAGGTTGGTCAGATCTAGCATGCTACATGCCAGATTAATATTGCACAACGGGTTTCTTACCTCATGGACAAGCGCAGAGAAATATCCTGCAGGTTTGTCTTTTGTACCCTCTATTACTGAAAAAGATTCCCGGAGAGTACCCGATGGTTTACCAGAAAGCCACCTCGCCCAGCGATCTTGGCGGATGAAGGACATTGTGTTCATATTAGATGATTTTAGTTTAAAAAATGCTTTTATTTATTCGTACCCGCTTTTGATTATGGTCAGGATCATTTTAAACCGTCCGTTGGGTTTTATAAAATTAAGGGCATGTGCAGGGATTATGATCCCCATTCCGGTTTCCAGCAGATGAGAATTATTGTCGATAACTATTTCCGCCTTGCCTTCAATGATCTGCGCAAAAGTGTCAAAGGGAGATGTTTTTTCCGTCAATCCTTCCCCGCTGTCAAAGGACATTATGCTTATATTTCCGGTGGATTTCTTTATAATGGTTTTGCTCACTACTGAGTTAGAAACATATTCAATGATCTCCACAATTATATGCGACCTGGACTTTTCTAATTCCAGGCTCTCCAGATGTAAGTTGCTTTCCATGTTCATCGGATATAGTTGTATTGTTTAAAGAGATGTTTCCATAAAGATGGATAGAGATGTTTCCATAAAGATGGATATTCTTTTGTTCACGTGTATTACAATATTCTCAAAACCCCTTACATGATTCACATATGCAAGCTATACGCATTCCCAGGATGATCACGTGAGGATTATGTAAGATTTACCTGGAATAGTGTAACACTTTATCTATAGGATATGTTACCTTTACTGGTCTCTCACAAAGAACAACTATCTCGCCCAATTTCTCTTTCTACATCCCTTCTAATAATTGTTCAGGGGCAATTTTTCAAGAATTGTATAAAGCCAGTTCCGCGGTTAGAAAGTATTTAAATCATTTTAAAAAGACAGTTATGAAAAAAGCATTGTATTTATTCCCGTTCGGCTTGTTATTTTTATGTACCTCGGTTTCGGCACAGAAAGTTAACACCGACTCACTTGCGCTGGTTGCGCAAATCAGCCAGGATCAGCTTAAACTTGGCAAACTGCAAAATATGGTCGATCAGAAGACCATAAACAAGCAAAATGCTGCGGTCGATGCACAGAATTCAGCAACCGACAACGTCAGGGCGGCGCAGAATCTAAACGCCGATCCTAACAATAAGAAATTGGCCAGTGACGCCAATAGTAAAGCAGGCAACGCGAAAGGGGATGCCAGGAAGGCGAGGAAGGAAGCCCAGCGATTGGACGACCTGAATAAAAATATAGCGGATATAAAAAATAGGATTTCCCTTGCACAAGCCAGGCTGAGAATGTATTCGCCAGCCTCCACTCTTATTCCGGTCAATTTACCGGCATCTCAGCCCGACACCACGCTGCATCCATAAACAGAAATGCCAACGTGTCACGAGGATGCCCAATATTTGTTCCCTAAATATTTCATCAGCCGTACATGCGAATAAAATGCCTGTCTTGCAGACGGATAGCAATTATATGGAAGTCCGAAGAGTTCGCATTGTCGTTGCACTATTTCGCTTAAGGCGGAATAGTGTATATGGCTGATCTGGGGGAAGAGATGATGTTCTATCTGGAAATTCAGTCCCCCTGCTAACCAGGAGATTATCTTATTCCGGGGAGCAAAGTCGGCAGTGGTTCTTACTTCATGGATCGCCCATTCCGAATCTATTAGTTTATGCGCTCCTTCTGCTGTCTGGAACGTGACCTTTTCTACCATATGCGCCAGTTGAAATACTACCGATAAGGACAAACCCATTGTTAAATTGACTACTAAGAACCCGATCAGCCACGACTGCCAGCCTACAATATAAATGGGTGCCAGGACATAGAAGAATACATATAACAGCTTGCTTGTCCAGAATATCATATGCTCCTTAAGGGCGATTTTATTGATCGGAGTAGTATGAATTTTTTTAGTGAAGTACCTGACAAAATCCGTCCCCAGCGCCCACGATAGGGTGCTGATAGCATAAAGAGGAAACATATAAAGGAACTGGAAACGATGGATCGGCATCCATTTCTGGGTAGTGCACTGCCTCAATAAAGGGCCATTGGCGATATCATCGTCGATCCCATCGATGTTGGTAAAAGTATGGTGTATGATGTTATGTTTGATCTTCCAGATAAAAGCGTTACTGCCAAGCGCATTCATGGTCAGTCCCATAATGCTGTTCACCCATTTTTTCTCCGAGTAGCTATTGTGGCAGGCATCATGCATCACATTAAAGGCAATGCATACCAGCGTCAGTCCCAAGAGGACGGATGCCAATACCCCTAACATCCAGTTATAGTGTCCCGACAAAAGATAAAGGTAAAGGCTAATGGCGCCTGGAATTAAAACCCAGGCTTTTAAATACAGTTTCCAGTTTCCCGTCTTTTTCAGATTTTTTGTCTTGAAATAATTATCCACCGACTTTCTGACGGATTGAAAGAACGAATTATTGCTATTGTTGAAAGTTATTTTAGGCATAAAAAAAACTTAAGAAAGTAAAAAAGGCCAGAATAGGATCTGGCCCGTCATACTTCAAATTTCCAAAACTACTTTAACAAAGATAAGACGCATAGGGTTCGTTGGCATTATATAGAAACTGTTCTATGTTACATAATTCACACATTCAGGGCAATCTCAATCCGTCTCCGATGTGTGATCTCTGTAAGTTTTACGGGTAAGTATGTAACAGGTAGGGGGCCAAAAAGCCGTACCTTCATATTTGCTTTTCTCACCCGTTAAATTTTATTTTATGCTATATATGGCTCTTTTATTCCTTTCTTCGCTCATTGCGGTATTTCTCATTGTTGTCTCAGCACGGACCTTCATCCATTGGAAGAGCCATATACCCGTTGGGTTATATGCAAAAGCGCTAAGGGCAGAGAATAACGGCAATTTTGAAGAAGCCATCACCGCTTATGAAATTCTCCTTTCCCAATGCAGGCGGGTCAGATTTCAAAAAGCTTTCAAAAATAAAATTATCGGGAAAGTGAAATTATTACATACTATTATTGAGTACAACAATAGTTCCCGATTTGTCAGGTAAACACAATTATATACCCATCACTTGTTCAGCTAACCCGAACCCGCCATTAATGAGGGTTATGGTATCTGTGTTCATGTCCGTTATCATCCATGTATAGCGTCTTGTTCTTGTTGCGCAGATTGAGGCTAATCTGGAAAAGGGGCTGTCCAACAGGACGACATTGGTCAAACAAATTGTTGCGGACCAGGGACCGGAAGAAAGGGAACTGGATGGTACTTCGTGGATCCCCGTTACAATTACAATAGCGTCAATTTCTAATACCTTTGATTCACCCTTATGTGGAAATCCCTTAATTCTGGTGAAAAGGCTCACGCGGGAGATACCATCCGGTATCGGTCTAGCTCAACCTATCTTAAATCTTCATTCAACAAGATCTATGATGTAGTCAAAACCGACCATCATTATTTTGAGGTTGAAGCCAGGGTCAATGAAGCAGACAACAATGAGCTGGACAGGAAGGTGATAAAGTACATGGATGTCGGCTACCACATTAGTCTGGAAATATGGTCAGGCAAGGAGCCATTCCTTGCTCGAAATGAAGATGGAACAGGTGAAAATCGCTAAGGATTTAATATATCATCTTATGACCCTTGAACAAGCAGACGCCAAACGCCTGAGAGTTGCTATTATTGGTTTGACAAAAAGATTCCTACACGACCTCGAATCAGGAACTTCCGAAGAAACGCTAACTTCAATTCTTTCAGATATCAGGAACAAAGAACTTCAACTTATAAAAGAGGAAGGCTCGATGCTGGATCCTGCAATATGGAAGCTCCTGCACAACCGGCTCATGAGAAGAAAAAATACGGACTAAATGCTCATATGTAAATAATTCAAAATTTTTGCCCTACAATTTTCTATACATAATAAAAGCATTTGTCAATCCATCCCTCCTATGATCGAATGCTTCCGGGATCTCGCCAATGATAGTAAATCCCAACTTCTGCCATAGTTGTACGGCCCGGGTATTGCTTTTTATGACTATATTAAATTGCATCGCCTTATATCCCAAACGCCTGGCTTCGTCCAGTGAGAACTCCCCCATCTTTTTTCCAACCCCCTGACCAGCGGCTTTCGGCGATGTCATATAAGCGGCGTTAGCAATATGAGACCCGAGATCCGGTTGATTATCTTTGATCAAAAAAGTTCCAACGATCTCCCCGTTCAGGAGCGCTACGAAAGTATATTTATCTTGGGCAAGCCAAAAACCCAGCATTTTTTCTTTTGACGAGGCGGGATCAAAAACATAGGTATCTCCTGTTGCTATGACCTCTTTAATAATATTCCAGATTTCATCGGCATCTTCTGTGGTTGCTTTTCTGATCTCGATCATAATTTAAAATTAGTCCTTTCGTGTAAAAATAGAGAATCCATTCGTCTCCATCGATACATGGTGTCTTTTTCGACAAGCAAATATTTATTTAATATTCAAGACTCGAAAACATTTGTACCTTCAGCGTCCATTATTTTCGCTTACTCCCATTTTATTTACATTTCTACCGGCTCTGATTTCATAGCAACGTCATCCCCTTACTCTACAAGCGTGGATCGCCGAATTTAACAAATGTGATCCGGAAATTCCTTTTTTTTGATAACCTTTAAAATTTAAAAAGATGAACACGATCAAAGTAAAAGATGGAACGGAGATCTATTTCAAGGATTGGGGTACCGGGCAACCAATCGTTTTCCATCACGGATGGCCTTTATCAGGTGATGACTGGGATGCGCAGATGATGTTTTTTCTGCATCAGGGTTTCAGAGTGATTGCGCATGATCGGAGAGGACATGGAAGATCGACCCAGACAGCCAATGGAAATGACATGGATACATATGCGGCGGATGTCGCCGAACTCGCAAAAGCGCTTGATCTAAAGAATGCGATCCATGTTGGGCATTCCACCGGCGGTGGAGAAGTGATCCGCTATGTAGCAAAATACGGACAGGGCCTTGTAGCCAAAGCCGTGCTGATCAGCGCCGTAACCCCAATTATGATCCAGTCTGCCAGCAATCCTGATGGTGTGCCGGCATCGCTATTTAATGAGATACGGCTGAATACCGCCATGCATCGTTCACAATATTTTAAGGATTTTACGCTCCCATTTTACGGATATAACCGTCCGGGCTCTCAAATTTCAGAAGGTATCAGGGAAAATTGGTGGAGGCAGGGAATGATGGGTGGAATAAAGGCCCAATACGATTGTATCAAAGCCTTTTCGGAGACGGATTTTACAGAAGACCTTAAGAAAGTGGATGTCCCTGTACTCGTCCTGCATGGAGAAGACGACCAGATAGTTCCCTTCAAATTGTCAGGTGCAAAGGCGGTAAAGCTCCTGAAACAGGGAACACTTATTTCATACCCGGGCTTCCCTCATGGAATGCCGACGACAGAAGCGGATACTATAAACAAGGACCTGTTGGCATTTATAAATTCGGGTAAGAAAGTACAGGCGCCCGAGATGGCAGCCGCCTATCCCGGAAGATAAAGGAAAAAATGTCCCCGTCTTTGACGGGGGCATCTCTTTGATCTGAGTATGTGTTACATTTACACCCGAACATTTCCAAATGAGAATAGGATTCCTGATCATAGCTGTTTTTTTGTTTGTCCATGTGGCCCGAAGTCAACAGCCGGTCGCGGTCACCGGAAAAACGACTATTCGTGTGCTGATTGTGGATGGCTTTAGCAATCATGAC
>Ga0105240_10002734_pt1 | contig 27969 bp, 8 predicted proteins | sample KBSC54metaG_FD_80426 | JGI IMG/M metagenome (GOLD analysis project Ga0105240, IMG submission 80426) | Corn rhizosphere microbial communities from Kellogg Biological Station, Michigan, USA - KBS C5-4 metaG | ecosystem: Host-associated > Plants > Roots > Rhizosphere > Soil | place: Michigan, USA... | reverse complement strand
TTTGGGGATGATCCTTGAACTGACGGATCAGAAAGAGCTTCTCAAGCAGCAAACAAAAGTCGATGATTTTGAATATTTCGATGGATCAGGTCCATGAATTGCTGGAAGGCGATTGAGATCATATCTGTCATTCGATGTACAAAAATAAGTACTGGCTGATAAGTTAAGAGCCAACTTAAAATACTTATTGCCATCGCCAGTGCCGTCTGGCTTTCAGAGGCGCGAGGCATTAGGTGAAACAATGTAAAGGGCATAGCAAACGTAGACAACCAAAATCCAATAAATCCGACTGCTAGCTTTATCACTTCGGATTTATTTTCTGGATGATGTTCGTTGATAAAGAGTACAAGACTGTTCATTAACGGCAACTCGAATGAACCTGCAAACCAACCAATGCCGTATTCAGAAATGATTCCTGCGCGTAGCGCTGCCGCTCTTGCGACATCCGTTGTGAAAGGCGATTTCGGGCCTGGCTGCTCAACCAGCGGGAAGAGTGAGTCTTGTCGCAGATCGATGATAGGCTCGGCGACGTTAACGAGTTCCGCGAGTTCTTTCAAGATAGCCAGACGGTGACATTGATACGGATCAGCTTCCAGACACAAAAGAGTTGCACGGCGTCCTTCAAGACGTGGCAGAATATTTTTCAGGACATTCAAATGTTCGCGCAAATACTTCTCGTATGTTGCGATAAATTCAGCATCGTTTTTCCCTGCGATGTGGGAATTTCTCAACGCTTTTGGCGCGCCAAGTTCCGGCATATGAAGGTACTCGATGCCGGCGGCTATAAGCGCTGACTCCAGGTTTTCTCGCGAATACTCTGGCCGCCATTGGCTAACAGCTAATTCTCTTACATCCACAACCAGGTCAACATTTTGACTTTTCAGACGTTCAATAAATTCCTCGATTGGAAGTTTTTGATATCCAATGCCTCCTAAGAATCCCATGGATCGCGTTTTATGCTGTTCCTGTTTCAGCAGTGCTTCCTGCATCCCGGAAGCTTCCACCATAACTCCGGCAATATGCTGCACCTTGGACCGTCGAATGCGCCATCCGAATAACGTCTCGTGATACTCCGTCGGCCCCCGCGCGCCTGTCGGACTCACCGTAATCTGCCGGCCTTTCTTGACCCCTTTGTATAAATCTCCCGCCACCAGCGTCCCCGGCATTCCTGGCAGTTTGGTTTGTGCCACCGCCTGCGCAATCTCCTTCTCGAAGTTGTAGCCCCACCGGTATAAAGGCCGCTCGATCATAATGACTGGGGCTCCATCGTCTGTCTGGCGGACCTTCAGCATCGCCACCGACACAATCCGTCCCTCCGACCGGACGATCGCCAGCATCTTGTTCTTTGATGCCAGATCATCCACCAACGTCGCAATCTGTCGCACCCCCGCATTCAGGTTGAAACAGTTCTTCAGCTCCTCATGCAGCATCCCTCGCCGCATGATCAAATCCGGATTTGAAGTAATCTCGACTTCCACGTCGTCAAATTGGCGAATCTTACCCGCTTGTGCCAAGTTCTCCTGTAGTTGCCGGATCGTTACCGCTAGGTGCAATCCCATTTCCTCGGAAGATGCTGGTGTCTGGACCGCGCCCATCACCTGCCCCAACAGCTTAGGTAACTTGTCAATCTCATTGGCCTGCAAGGCTGCCCTGAGCTCGATGACACAAAGCCGCAACCTTAACTGTTGAATGGCCAGATTTAAAATCCCAATGGCATCCCCAGGATCTTTCACACGTCGTGCTGTTTCTAACGCTTGTCGCTGGCGCCCCTTATCCGCAATCTCCTGCGATAATAGGCTAGCCGCATCCGTCTTACTCAAATCTTCTTGCATCTGTGTTCCCAACTCCCCAAAAGCTTCCCTCAGCGCTTCTTTGTCCTGAAGACGGTCCAGTAAGATCTGCTCATTATTGCGCCGGTCTTCCTCATACTCTGCACCGCCCACTTGTACCGAGCCCAGCGCCACCAATTCCTCCTTTGTAAACGTCGTCCAAAACTGCGGGTCGTCCGACCGGTACGCAATGTCATGCGCAGTTCCGTCTAGTACCTGCCGGTTGCGCCACACCTCATAATCCCCCGCCACAATGTGGCGCATTATTTGTTTAAAGAGCGCGACATGTTCTCCATATTCTGCGGGATTGCCTTCCCGCAGTTTGGCCATTAACTGCAACGGTGCATTTAAATTGCCCCATTCTCTCGACAATGCCAACAATCGCTCATGCGTCACTGCCGTGTCCGGCAGGTCGAAGAGCTGGATCACCGTGCCACGCAACGTATCACGCAAGTCCTGTCGAACCGCGCTAAAGTTCACCCCCTGCTTAACGATCCGCTCAAACGCCGCCGCATTCGCAGTCCGCAACACCCCCAGCTCCTCAAGAAACTCGATCCGGTCTGGAATCGATACCCCTTCGTCTAGAAAATCTTCGCGAAGCGCACCTAGAAACACCAGCGACTCGCCTCCCGACAAGTCCATCAGGTTCACCCACGCATATGTCAGCCGTTTGATCCATTGTTCCCGGTCATAGACTGAAAATCCGTCGTTATAAAATTCTTCTAAGATATGGAGCAGAACCTGCGCTCCGGGGTGGATGGGTTGCAATACATTGTCGTTGTCCGGGGCAATCCGCCAGGCATGGCTGGCGGCTACGAATGGAATAAATAGCTCTGGCTGTGTCTCGGCTAGTATCTGCAAGGGCGGCGGTCCCCGTTTGGCCAAAGTACTGAAGTTCAAGCCATGTTCGGCCATCATCTGGCACACCTCCGGCAAGACCTGCAGCATCTGATCCCGGTGCTGCTTATTCGGGATATTAAACAGGGCATTGAAAAATGCGATGTCCGCCGCTTCCCAGTGACCCGCTTGCCCCAGAACCTTCCCCAAAGCCACGGGTGAAACGTCCGTACGTGAGAAGTTATTGACCAGTCTCAAGATTTCTTCCTGCGATGCCTTGCTCTCTTTCATCCGCCCGTAAGCGGGATACAAGACATTAGATGCCCGGATCATCTTTTGCGCGCGCTTGCCCGCTTTCTTCATCGACGGATCCTGCAAAAATCCATGGATCGCATTGACCAACCGCGACATGCTCGCCTCTGGACTGGTCTCCCCTTCGTCTTCAATCCCCTCCATCACCAACTCAAACTGCGCCTTGTCTTCTCCCATGATCTGCGCGTAGCAAATCTCCGCAGGTGTCCCATGCTCCACATACGCAAAATCGTCAGTTCCCCGCATCTCCTCCAGAAATTCCGCCGAATGCTGCGGCATCATCCATAACACTTCCACCTTCTTTTGTGTTTCTCCTGTCGTACCCTCGTTCAGCCCGATCGCCCGGTCGCTCGACTGGTAATACTCCACATAGTTCTCCGGCAGTTGCGCATACACCTCAAAATCCGCCGCACTCAAATTAAGGCCCAGCCCCGCCTGGATATTCATCACCACCAACTGCACTTCCGGATCCTCCTGAAAGCGGTGCCGCTGATACGCTTGCGCTGAGATTGGATGGCCTTCCGGATCCAGTGCCATCTTCCCATCCTTATCAAACTTAACCAGGATAGGCTGCCCTTTCTCATCCATGGCATTCCCCGTCACCGTCCCATCAATCCGCGCCACTTTGTACCCCTTCGCTTCGTACCACGCCGCCATCTTGTTGATTAGGTTCGTGTTCTGCGCAAACAAAATTCCCTTCTTGCCATTCTCTACCCGTGGCAGCACTCGCGCATCGAGCGCATCCCAAAAAGCCTTGGATTCTTCATCGCCAATTAGGCTCGGATCCGTCATCGCCCAGCTCAGGAACTGCATCTTCAACAACACCCCCAAACTGCTCTCCGGATAGCGCTTTTCCGGAGGTACACGCTGGTTATAGATCGTCAGATAGTCCTTCAAATTCTTGATAATCGATAAAATCAAATAGGACTGCGCCTTAGGCAATACATAGGCGCCTTCCTCGGACGGCGCTATCTCGTGCTTCGTCGTATAAGCACTCCCCATTTCCTTCTTGGTTCGCCTCAGCCCAATGCGCGCCTTGAGCGCATAAAGCCAGCGCATCTGTTTCAATGTCCCGGTCAAAAGCCGCCGGAAAGACTGCCGCGTGGCAAACAAGGCATTACTCACCTCGCCGGTCGCCGGATTCTTATGCAGTAGGTTGAACGCCGAAAACAGCTGCCGCGGGTGACTCGTGTATGGACTGGCCGACAATAACCATCGCCGCGGCGTATGGAGCTGATGCACGGCTTGTGCCTGCTGGGCATTACCCTTCAAAACACGCCCTTTATAGTTCTCGATTCGCTGCGCCTCATCCACCACCACCACATCCAGTCCTTTATTTAAATCATCGAATTCCTGTGCCGTCTTGCCGCGCAAATCCTCCAGGCTGCACAAAATAATCACACCTTTTTGGTCCCGAGTCTCAGCGATCATCCGCCGTTTCTGCTCCACAGTCCCCCGCAACACCACGAGCCGCGACGCTCCGGTTGTATGCCGGTAATACTGCTCCTCCCAGGTGTCCATCACCCCTGCGGGCATCACGATGAGCGATTTCCAATTCGGATCTAGCGCTGCATAGGTCTGGATGGTCTTGCCTAGCCGCGTATCATCTTCCAGCATGAATCCATACAATCCCTCCGCTTGGAACTGGTCCGACTTCCGCATGTACCATGATCCCACCCGCTGGTGCGGTAATAGAGGCGTCCGAATATGTGCTGGCTGGTACTTGAGCCCTTCCACAAGCATTCTTTGCACATGGCCGGTTAGTTCTTGGAGAAACGGCGTAGACTTCACGCTTTTCAACAACGTCCGCAACTCCGTCAGTGCCACTTTAGTATCTCGGGCAAATCGCGCAAATGATAACCGCACAAATGCGCGGATTAAGACTCGCTGTTCGTGCTCCTCCATCCGCGCAATCTCTTCCTGCAGCGCCATCAAGGCCCGCAAGTAATCCATCGGGTCTCCTGGCTGCACGTTCCCCATTCCGGCCGGTCTATGCCCTTCCCGCAGATTCAACAGAAACGCCCGGCTCATCCGACGGAAGTCCGCCTCCGGCAGTTCAGCTCCCTGTGCCGCCAACAAAAGAGACAATGCTTCCCGCATCTCTTCGGGATTACTGGCCAAACTGACGGCGAGATCCAGAAGGTGATACTTTTCGAATGTTTCTAGCGCCCGCTCATAATCCGTTTTCTTCTTCGACGATCGGCCGGAAGAAGACTGACCACTCAAAAGATTTTCCTTGGAGTCAAATTTCTCGAGTTTTGCGCTTCCAGGTTTAAACCGAAAATAAAATTCTTTTCCTTCCGCTGCCACGACCAAATACACACCACCATCCGGATTGCCGGGGTTCAAATACTGGGCATGGACCATCACACGGGTGCCCCAGGGGATTTCCCCCAAATAGGCAGAAACCGACCGGCGTGTGACGGATCCGAGGTGCAACGCATTTTCCCGGGTCCACATCGGTTTGGCACCCAATTCAACAAGCGCCTGCGCCGCTTCACCCAAAGGTTTCCCCTCCGCGTGGACTTTCAGATAATCCGAGAGTGTCTTATACATTGCGGCTTCTCCTTCGGCCTCTCCGGTATCTCGTTGATAAGTAGCCATCAGCTGTTCGAGAGATGCAAACTTCCTGATGTGGTTCCCCTCCTTCTGGAACCCATAATAGAGCGACTCAGATCCGTACCGGACAATCAGATACGTTCCGGCCTCAGGCTTGGAGCCGTTGATGTAGTACGCTTGAATTTCAACCCGAGTACCGTCTGGAATATCTCGGATCCCCAGGCTGACTGCTCGTTTTTCGGACATTCCAAAATGGATATTGCCGCTCTTGACCCACATCGGCCTGGAACCTACTTCCACAAGGCAGCGTGAAGGAGTGTCCAGACTCTTTCCTTCGTCCAAAGTTTGAGCATAAGCGGTAATGGCTTCCTTCATCGTCCGCTCCTCAGAAAGATCGTTGGTTGTGAGTATGGGAGCTGCGAGTAATTCTTGCAGGGATGAATACTTGGTGGTGTGCAGGCCGTCTATTCGAAAACGGTAATAGTGGGACATTGTGCCGTCCCAGATTTCTAAATATACACCCTCTTTTGGATTTTGAGGGTTTAGATAATGCGCTTGGACCTCTACTTGGGAGCCCACAGGGACTGTGTGCAAACTTGCGATTATCGCAAGGTTTACTCCCTCCGCCTTTCCAAAAGTCAGGCCCGGCATGGATGTCCGGCCTGGTTTCTTCCCTAATTCCACCAAGGCTTTCGATGATGCACGAAGGTCTTTTCCTTCCGCTAAAGCTTTTACATAGCCATGTACGGCCTCTCTAAGCGTTCGTTGAGCGGTTACTTCGTGCGGATCTCGCGCCCGCTCTGCGCGCAGCTCATCGAGTGAAGAATATTTGAAAATATAACCGCCTTCGTTCCTGATGTCATAAAAATTCGATCGCTTCCCTTCCGAGACAACCAAATAGATTCCGGCGCCCGAGTCCAAGGGATTGATATAGTGCGCCTGCACTTCCAGAGCTGTATTGGGTGCGACCGCGGGGACCACGGCTGTCGTCGATCTTCCGGCAATAGTTCCAATGTATAGCATCCCTTTATTCGATCGCATGACCCTTTTGCCAAGTCCGACGAAGGCCTCTGCGGATGCATGGGATATCGTGCCACCGGTTAGATCTTGGATATAATTTTCAGCCGCTTTTCGGAATTCGGATTCTCCCTTTGCCTCTGCCGCATCTTTGGATTGCTCTATCAGCAATGCCTCGAGGTTTGGATATTTCCGCGTATGGATGCCGTCCTTTTCAAGGCTGTAGTAATAAACTGTCGCACCGTGTTGCATGGTCATATAAGCCCCACGGCCCGGGTTGCTGGCATCGAGAAAATGAAAACGAACGCGTACACGCGTGCCTGACTCAAGATCGTTCGTCGAGGCTTCAATGGTGATCGATTGTGTGGCGTTGAAGAGAACGCGACGTCCCCCCGTCGTATAGGCGCTTTTCTCGCCCAAATCAACCAATGCCCGGGCCGCTGCACTCCGGTCTTGACCCTCCTTGAGCGCGAGAATATAAGTCAACAGCGCATTCTTCATCTCTTGAAAACCGGCCATCTCATCTGGTTTTTTTCTGAGTTCAATTTTTAAAGCTTCCAGGGTCGAGAATTTTTCTAAAGGAGAACCGTCTTTCTTGAAACGGTAGTATCGTAAGGTCTCGCCTTCATGAGTCACCAAGTAGACTCCTTGGGCGGGATCAGACGGATCAAGAAACTGAGCCTCCACTCCTGCTGTAGTTTCTTCATCTACCGGATACATCGCGGCCGCGATATCCTTTCCGTCTTTGGTGCGGCCGAGATGCAGAAGATTTTTGCGCGTCTTCATCGCTTTTCGTCCTAGCTCGACGAGCGCTTTCCCCGCCGTCTCGATATCTTGTCCTTCGATAAAAGCGTTGGCATAAGCCGTCACCGCTAGCCGCATCTGCCGTTCGGCTTGCGCCACACTGGAATCCTGGTCCCGCGCCCGCTGGAGAATCTCTAGAGTAGGGTATTTGCGCAAATGACCACCACCTGAATGGAAAAGAAAATAATGGCGTTGACCACCCTGTTGAATGGTGAGATAAATTCCCTCGCCTGGCGCAGAGGGGTCTAGGAAAGAAGCCTCTACCTCTAGCCGAGTGCCCTTGTCAGTACCGGACATGCTTGCAAAGATAATATCGTTCTCATTCGCATGCCCAAGGTTGACCCGATTACGCACGGAGAGGATCGTTTTTTTGCCCATGCCAACCAGGTTTTTCCCAGCCTCGATTAAATCTCCATCATTTAAAAATGCAGTCGCATATGCGCCGATTGTTTTCCGCAGGGCAACCTCTTCGGCAACCTCTGCCGCAGGCCGTAGACTATCCGTCAACAAGGCTTCTAAGGAAGGATATTTTTGAGTGAACGCCCCATCCGTTTTAATACCGTAATAGTGCAGCGCCCCATCTTTCGTAACGGACAGATAGATACCGCTACCGGGATTGGCCGCATCCACAAGATGGGCTTGCACTTGGACAAGGGTTCCCGCCGGGGAGTCTGCCAGAGGAGCAAGGATATAAGCCGTCTGGTCTATCGCCCCAAGCGGAAGACTGTCCTTGCGAGTTTTCAGGACACTGCTTCCCAGCGACAATACGGTTTGCGCCGTGTGGCTTAAATCCTCCCCATTGATAAGAACAGTGACATACTTTTCGATCGCTCTTTTGAACAATGCCTCTTGTAGGGATTCTTCCGAGACCTCTGCTCGCGCGGCCTGCGCCTGGTGTCTTAATTTATCCATTGAAGGTCCAGGGCCAGGCTGCATATTCGATTCTTTCTGAAGGCGCACGGGCCCTTGCCTCTCCCCTGTTGCCTTTGCGGCAGCGCGCTCGGCTTTAATTTTCTCTTTACTCCATTCTTCCAACATCGTTTCCAAGGAAGGTCGCAGAGCACCCATAACCCCCGTCTTTCGGAATCGTGCGTAGTATGCAAACTCTTCGTTTTGAATAAGCAAATAGACGCCGGCTAACGGGTCTTCGGGGTCGATATAGTGAGCCGACACGTCTACACGAGCGTGCCCGGCAACATCCGGAATACTCGCACGAATGGGTTGCGAATCCACCGGGATTCCCAGCAAGAGAGTTCCACGCCGGGTCCACATTGCTTTCCTGCCCAGATCGACTAAAGCGTGAGCACTGAGACCAAAATCCCGCCCGTTGAGTAAATCTGAGGCATAGGTGCCCACCGCGTCGCGCATAGCCGCCTCTGCCTCTAATTCTGTAGGATTTGGTCCGGGGTTTTCAGAATCCGTTTGTGTCCCAGGTGGCATATATTTCGTCGCATAATTGCCCGTTGTCTTAAATGTGAAATAATTCGTTTTTTCTCCTTTACGGACGCCTACATAGATCCCCTGAGAAGGATCTTCCAAATCAAGGTAATGAGCCTCGAGTTCTACTAGATCCTCCGTCGTCAGACCGTCGACTTTTCCATAAATCTGTTTACCGGCAACTTTTCCGAAGGGAACATGGTCTTTAATCGCCAGGACCTTATTCTTCTTGAGTTCAACCACCGCCCGGGCCGCATGACCGAGATTGAGGCCCTGTCGCATGGCGTCCACATATTCAGAGATGGCCTTCTGGATTGCGTTTTCCTCTTGCACAGCTTCTGGAGCTCTCCCCAAGTCGGCACGCAGAACTTTGAGCGATGAATATTTGGAGGTGTGGTTACCATCCTTCTTGAAACTAAAGTAAGCCAGGTTATCGCCGCGCCGGACCGTTAGGTAAACTTCCCCTCCTGACGACTCAGGGTTCAAAAAGTGCGCTTGTACTTCGACCTGTGCTCCTTCGGCATGTTTGTAATTCGCTGCAATACTGTCGCCTCTTACTTTTCCGAGGTGAATGTTTGCAGAGCCAACCTTAAGAGTGCGCGGTCCTGCGGCGACGAGTTCTCGCCCAAGAACCCGCAGATCCTGATCGTCGAGAAGCGCCGTGACGTAGGAAGATACAGCTGTTCGCATGACTTCTTCGTCGATGACAGCTCGGGGATCCCGGACGAGTGATAATTTCAAATCCTCCAGCGAAGAAAATTTTTCCGTGTGATTGCCGCCGGATTTGAAACGGTAATAAAATGATTTCTGACCGACATATGTGATTAGATAAACCCCTTGTTCCGGGTGTTCAGGATCAAAATAGCGTGCTTCGGCACTTACTTGGGTCCCTTTTGCGACTCCCTCGACATTGGCTTGGACCATTTTTTGCACCAATTTATCACCAATTTTCTCTTTTGAAAGAGTGCCAAAATAAATCAAGTTTGGGACGGTGATGATATCCCTCTTCCCGAGGTCGACTAATTTCTTTGAAGCATCTGATACATCCATTCCAACGAGCAGGGCCCGAATATAAGTCATCACCGCCAGTTTCATCTCTTTTTCCCGTTCTGCTTGCGCGGGATCTCGATGGCGCGCAGCCACCATTTCTTCCATCGACCGAAATTTCTGCAGCATGGTACCGCTTGTTTTGAACTGCAGATAGCTTGTTTTTTTATCGTGTCGCACCGCTAGATATACTCCTGCTTCGGGATCAGCTGGATCAATATAGTGAGCTTCTATCTCGAATTTTGTGCCGGCCTGGGCTCCTTCAAAACTGGCAGTTATACTTTTGCCTTGGACACTTCCGATAAATAGCGCGCCTCTCCCTGAAGTCACGGTCCAAACGCCCATGTTAACGAGCGCGCTCGAATGTTCCGCCAGACTTTCTCCATTGCACAATGCCTTCGTGTATCCTTTGGCGGCATCCAAAAACGAGTCCTCTTTGGGAAGCGCCAGCTTGACTGGAGACCAAACGTTGAACTGTCGATGCCAGTAGGTCTCCGAAAAGCCAAAAAGTACTTTTGTCATAAAAAGCCCTATTACCCGTAGAATCCAATCGCTGGGTCTTTCATTAAAGTGATCTTTCAAGAATTCCCAAAAATCTTTCCAGCTCCTGATATTCTTAATTCTCTCGGCTTCCTCCTCTGGCGCCACCACAACATCCTGGATGATCTGTTCCAATTGCTGGGGCGTGAATGGTGCCGACAGAACATTCTCGATAACTTGACCCAATTGCAGCCGTATTTCCTCAACACGCTGGCTCAAATCCCACTCTGAATTTTTCTGTCGGATCCGTGCGTGTATATTGGAGGTCAAGACATGCACTGCCAGGTTCTGAATCGAAGGACGATGCAGATAGGGGATGATTTCCTGAATGCGCCTGATCCGATCGGAAAGGTCAAAAGTCCGTAGATAGGCCATCAGCCCTGCGGGAGTCAGGGCTTCTTGTGTAAAAACGGTCAGATGAGTGATGGAATTCTGAGCGTATGCAAAAGAGTTTTTTTGATTTCTCAAATAAGAGGCAGAAAGATTCGCTGCCGTAATAGGATCAATAGCAAGGCAGATAACCAAGAAGAAAGCGAAAATTCGAGCCCATAAATTTGGCATAAAAACGCGCTCGTACGCGTACGGAGTAAGGTTATCGGATTGGTATTACAAGAGTATGAAGACGGCATAATTAAGGACACATTTTTAGACTAGGCCAAAAGACCCGATCATTTATAGGTCGCCGGTTAAAGCCAGTCTGCATATCTACACATAAGAGAAAAGCAGTCTGGCTCCAAGTTCAAAATGCTCTGTCCCAACTAACCGTCAAATCGCTTACGTAGGGCCAGCCTGGCACCAAAGCACCAAAGATCGGGTTATTTTCCGAGGCGGGTTTTGGCCATGGTGTTTTTGGGATCGAGCTCGAGAAGTTTTCTATATGCCTGTTCGGCTTCGGAGGGGCGGTTTAAGCGATCTAGCGTTACGCCTAGGTTTTGCCAGGTGGTCGCTGCGGAGGGCTGCAGCTGGGTCGAATGCCGATAGGCTTGCTCGGCTTCTGGATAGTGTCCCGAGAAAAATTCAGCGTTTCCTAGTAAGAACCAAGCACGGAAACTGCGCGGGACTTGTTCCGACAGGAGGCGCGCTTTGGCACGGGCTTCCTCTAAACGATGCGCATCCATTAAATGATCGATCTCGGAAAAGCGCTCGGCTAAAGAAAGAAAAGGATCATTTTCTAAACTTGGAATGTTTTTGGCGACCACGTGAATATTGCGTTGGGCCAACTCGAACTCCGGATCAATTTCAAGCGCCCGGTGATAGGCGTCATAGGCCGATTGCCAACGCTTTTGTTGGGTATATAAATAGCCCATGTTGTTCCAAAAATCACGATCTTCCGGATATACTCGCACCCCCTGTTTATAAAGCGCGTCGATATCGTCTTTGTAGCGAGGCAAATCACGAAAGTAGAGCGCGGCTAGGGCATTGTAGGCGTCATGCGCTGTGGGATTAATCGCTAAGGTCATCCGGTAGTCCGCAATAGCTTTATCGGTTTGCCCGATCTGTGACAAGATCGTTCCACGGTTAAAATAAATTTCGTCATAACCGGCATTCGCATCGACCGCGCGTTGATACATCGCAATCGCTTTATCACGATCGCCCATGCGCGCATACACATTTCCCAGTTCATAGTTGTTATTGACTTCTAAGTGATGCCAATCGTAAGCAGCTTTTAAAGCGATGGCAGCAGCCGGTAAATCGCCGCCTTTGGATTTTTTAAAGCCATCAAAGAAATTAACTTCCCCCTCCCACAAACAAAAACAACGCAGGCAAAGAAGGGCTAAAACGGTGATGGCACCGCCGACTAGCACGCGTTGTCGGGGACCGATAGCGATGGAGCGTTCCTGGATGGCGATCGGTGCCTGCGCAAACATTTGCCCCACCCACCACCAAAAAATAAAAGCGGGCACGGCAAAATGCACGGAGACGTTCAATAAATTATCGACCAACATGCCGGCAACACCACCGACAATGCCCCAATGCAAAGCGCGCGCGGGACCGTCGAGCTGTCGCGAAATGGAAATGGATTGACGGAAAAAAGTAAGCCACATCCATAGATACAAGCCAAGACCCAACGCCCCCAATTGCGACCAATATTCCAGAATTTCGTTGTGGCAGTTGTTAGCATGCGTGCGTAAATCTTTAAACCGTTTTTCGATGAGTTGCGGGCCCTGATAAAACGGATAAAACAGTTCAATGCATCCCCAGCCCTTTCCTACGAGAGGATGATCTTCCACCATTTTCCATGACGAAAGCCAAATTAAGAGGCGTTGCGACACTGGCGCGTAGCTGCCTTGGGCTAATTGTTTGACTTCAGCCAGACGACTCATGACTGTCGCACTATAAATCGGTCCTTGGTTACGCGGCCACAAACCGATCAAGGCAAAAAAAGTGATCGCTAGAGTAACCAAAGCTTTTTGAGAATATTCTTTTCGCGAGGTAAGCGTCGCCGTCCCAATGCCCAAAATCAAAAAGGCTGTTAAGAGACCGAGCCAAGAAGAGCGTGTTAACGTGGCCACTAAGCCGGCCACAGAAGAAACAATCAGAAACCACAAAAGAGCGCGCGGGATACCGGTAATCCGCCATAAATAATCCGCCACCATGACCGGAATTGTCACCACGAGATAAGACGACATAAAGTTGGGATTGCCAAATGTCGAGACGGGCCGGCTGCCATACGGATTTAATTGATGCGACCAAACCCACTCTAAACCAAAATATTGCGCGACCCCGTATAAAGCCGAAAAAGCGCTGACCGCATAGGCGACCCAAAATAAGTATTTAGCCAGGGGCATACGCACCCGCAGCGACGCCGTATAAACCAACCACGTATTCACCAAGAGAAAAATTAAACCTTTACTGCCTTCACTGTAAATCGCCTGGCTCAATGGCGGATGATGCCAGAACGATAAAAACCAACTACAGACCGAAAAACCCATGAGCGCCAGCAGCGGTTTGTCAAAATCAGAATAATGCCAGACCAGCTTCTTTTGACGCCAGGCTTGAAGCAGCCAAAGGATCCACAACAAACACGTGCCTGCGTTTAACAAGACGATCTGGGTGTAATAAGGATTGCGCGTAAGATCCGTGAAGAATAGCAGCGGACAAACCCCGAACAGCAGGATGAGAAGGCTACGGATGCTGAGCGACTGTTGCGTTACCATGGATAAAACGTTGAAGGTCGGGATCCTGTGGCGACAAACGACGCAGTTGATTCAACGTGTCAAACATTTCTCGCTGCGCGCCTGAGCGTCCATAGGCATTGGCTAAATTTTTCAGAACCGCGACATTTGCTGGATTTATATGTAGGCACATTTTATAGGCGCGTATGGCATCGGCAAAATGGCCGCGAATAAATCGGACGTTGCCTAAGTCAGACCACATCTGAGCGGCATAGGGTTGATCATAATGCCGGTGAGAGCGTTCCCATTTTTCTTTCATCACATCATTTTCCGGTGCGCGGCACACCCAGGCTTGAAGCGATTCTTTATAGGCCGCTTCCGCTTGATCTTGATGACGCTGGGCCTCGGCGGTTTTCCCTTCCATCGTCAGTAGTTCCGCCAATTGCATATGGACAAAAGCGGCGCGCGAGTAATTTCCTTCGAACACCGGGTCGATGGCATGATATTTCCAAAAATAATACAACGCCTTTTCATAGGCTTGTTTCGCCTCTTGAAAAGCGGCGGTCGCCTCTACCATTTGACCATGGGATCGCAGGTCATCAAACCGTTTACGTGCGTCTTGACCCTTACGCAAATGCACCAACCCGGCTTGATGATGCGACTGAACATAATTAGGCGCGATCTTCCAAACCTTATCGTATTCGTCCATGGCGCGTTCCATATCGCCCGGCCCCCAACGGTCTGTAAACACATTCCCCGTAAAGTAATAGGCCATAATGTAGTTGGGATTGAGACTAACCACATGACGGTAACTGGTGACTGCATTCTCCCATTGACCGCCTTTAGAAAAATAAATACCTCGGTTGTGGTAAACATCCGCCATAAAATATCCCCAAAATACATGCAACGGCCAGACCATCACTAAAGCCAATAACGCGATGCCGTAGATGTGGCGCGACGATCGAACCACTTGATAGAGGGCATAGAGGACGCCGCCGACTGTAATGAGAAAAGTGCTCCACGAAATCGCCCACAACAGCACTTCCCCAAAAGGTCCTTGGAACGCTCCTTGGGAGTCATTGAAGTCGCTGAAGATTTGAAAGACAATCCAACCGAACAGAGCGAGAGCGGCAAAATAGGCCGGCACACGCAAAGCCGCAGGGTGCGGATCGGGTTGAGGGAGATCGGTGGCTAAGCGCTTTTCCAAATCGGCATCCGTCGCCGGCAGCGGATCATTAGCGACGAGCGCGCCGATCAGACCTGCTAAAAGCCATAAAAAGATCCCTGAGGAGACAAAGCGCAAACTCACATCCATCATGTTGTGAATCAGCATGCCCCAGAATGCCGCCAAAAATCCCAGCAGGTAATACGCGCGTGGATCTTCGAGCGCTTTACGTTTCCCAGAAGAAGGATCCCGTTGCGTGAGAACTTCCGTGAAGCGCCCAAGGGCCCGCAATCCGACCGTCGAGATGGTCACGATCATCCAAATAAAAATGCCAAACCCGATAATGCCTTCATCCATCAGCACTTCCCAATATTCATCTTCGGCGTGATCGGTTTCTGTATTGTGTTTGCCTTCGATATGAAAAATTTGCGGTCGGCGGAACGCCGGATAAAGGATCCGGAAGCTGCCAATTCCATTGCCCCAAATGGGATGCATTTGGGCAATTTCCCAAGTAGAAACCCAGGTCACAATACGGAATCGCAGAGAATCGACACGTTGTCGCGAATAAATTCCCACGGTAAGAATCGCTAAGACTAAAAGTCCGAATCCCAATTTCTTAATCAGCGCACGAATTTTTTCTGCGCGAAATTGTGGAAAATAAAACAACACCAGCAGTAAAAACGTCAACATAGCGGCGGCATAACCGACCCATGCGCCTTTGGAAACAGTCACGGTATTACAAAAGCTAATGAAGAAAAACAGTAATCCCAACCAAGAAAAACGCACGGCCACTATAAAGCAATAACCGATCAACAATAAGGCGACAAAGGCATTATCCCAAGACTCCAAATGCAGAAACTGCATTACTTCGACGGCGTGCCAAATCAAACCGGAAACAAATAAAGTGGAAAAAGCAAATAACATGACCGATCCCACTCGATCGGCATGCCGGCGCACGAGGAAGGCCAAGGTAATCGGCGTCAGAATAACAAGAAAATTGCCAAAGAAATTAGGATTGCCAAAGGTGGAAAAAACACGGAAGGAAAAGGCTTGGCGCCAAACAAAAGGATCAATTCCCACGGAATTCGCGGCCGCCGGATAGAACTTCCAATCCAAGAATTGGATTAATCCATAAATGGTGGCGATCGCGGTAGCAGCAATTAAGAAATTAAACATGCGCCGCATCCGCTCAAGTGTTTTTATTTCCGTCAGCGCGATGAGCGCAAAGTGAATGTAAAATACGCGCCGCAATGCCTCATCTAAACTAGGTCCCGGATAGGCGGCATGTGACCACGAAATAACCCCAGATAGTAAGGAAGCAATTAAGGGCGCCGCCAACGGAAGGTACGCTTTCCAATCACGTTCCCGATCGCAAAGGATGGTTAAATACCAGAATCCTATTAAGGTAATCCCCAGCATTTGCACGACAGTAATTTTGACTTGTGCGGAATCGTAGGTATGCAGGTAGAAGGCGATGGATGTCAAAAAATAAAGAAAAGGCAGCCCAATACTGAGCCAACGACTAGAAATGGTTGCGGTTAGGCGATCAAGCACGAAGCAAACTATATCAATTTACGGCACGATTTCAATTGACGCGTTCCTATTAACGCGTCATCCTGGCAGGTCGTCAGCCAGGATCCATTTTTTTTGCATACGTCAACAAGGGCCCTGACTTTCGTCAGGGTAACGTCTTTAAGGCGTCGATCATTTATGGGATTCTAAATTGACAGCGCCGAAGTCCGGTTTAAAGCGCAGATTAAAACTGACGCGGTGCGTTTGTCCCAAATCGCCCAGGGGGACGAACGCATAATCGAAGGACATGTTGTTATGCCGTAATCCAATACCGGCGCTAAACCCCGATAAGCCGCCCAGATCCGGGCGTTTAATTTGATACCGATAGCCCATGCGTAATGAGAAAAACCGTCGCGGTGTGACTTCGGCGCCGGCGTCATATTCTCCCGCACTATCAATACGCTTCACATAATCCCCCGTCAAAAGCCATTGTGAAAAAGGTTGTCCAGAAATTCCGGCGCGGAAAGTCCAAGGCAACCGCACGCTGGCATCGGCGAATTTAGTCGCAATACCCAAATTTTGCACTGCTGCCGCCATATTCCAGGAATGTTCTTCACTGGCTTGATAAAGAACGCCTGCGTCGAGAGCCGTGGCATTGGATGAAGCGTCGGCCAAGGATTCGCGCAGCACTTTTAAGGTAGATCCCACGCTTAAGTCATCACCTAAAGGAATAGCGACGGTTCCGCCTAAAGCCATATCGTAAGTGGAGAAACTTCCGGCGCTTACGAAGCCGTCGCCATCGGAAGCAAAGCTCGCGCGCGTGCGTGGAATATCCGCAATACGAAAGTAATTGGCGGAGACGCCCCAGCTGAGCGCGTCGCGTCGGCCGGCACGTCCGTAAGCGACAGATTCTTGGGTAATATCCTGCACATAGGTTAGATGCTGGAACGACAATTGCGACGCTGCCATACTGGCAATCGAAGCTGGGTTATAAACTAAGCCCTGCACATCATTGGGCACAGACGTAAACGCCTGTCCCAAAGCGACCGCGCGCGCGCCCGTAGGAATAGTCAAAAAATTGAAGGCGGAGGTCCCACTAAAGGTATCCGCCCAAACGAAACCTTCACAACCCTGTAAAAAGGTGGCAAAAATCGCGACAAATCGAATTGTTTTGATCATTAAAAATCCGGTCTGTGGTATATGTACCAGGAGATTTTTGACAGGTCAATACTTAAAACGCAAAACCACTCGGCGGTCGCCCTTCAGTCGGAATTAAAGCCAGGGACTAACGGTCAATTCCCCATTCAATAACGGCAAATCCATGCCGAGTAGGTGGAATTATTGATTTTTATCGCGATGGACTTTTAGAAGCCACGCAATAGACTCGCAAGGCCGTACCGTGGGAGGTCTGGTCTTTGGCGGTTGTGATTTCAGCCAATCGATCCAAGCAATCCTGCTTACTCACAACGAATTGAGGATTTATGTTGTAATGCTTTTGCTTTTCGTCCAAGCCTTCGCAAACGCTCGCATTCTGTGCAACCTCTAGTGTTTGATAAATGCAGTTGACTCGCATACATTCGATATGAAGCCGAATCGGATCAAAGCAAGCATCGATGCCCACGCGCTGTTTTGAATGGAAATCCAATGTCTCTTGAATGGCAACGGACGCAGGTACAGTGCGGTGCAGATCGCGGAACATGCGAATAGCCAAGTAGTTCGAAAAAGCTGGTGACAAAACCTTCTGAATCCAAGCCCGCTGACCCGGAGTGATACTGAGTTCTTCAACCTTTAGATTCATTAACCACTGTTTTTCAACGAATAGACTGATCAGCAACAAAAGCCAAACATATCGAGCTGTAAATCTTAGGAATGGACTTTTTGTAATCGCTAGCGAATAAAAAGCTGCGCCTACACTCAACGTCGCAAGTATCAAGCATCCCCAAACAAACTTTGCTTTTGGAGTCAGTCCCGGATTTCGAATGCAATGGATTAAGGCAAGGATTGGAAAAATAAATGCCCAATAAATGACTAAGATTATAATCACGCACAACAACACCACGATCGCAATAAGATGCATCATTGAAAGGGCTGGGTTTTTCTAGAAGGCAACCATATTTTTGAGCGCTCAATTTACAATAAGATTTTGCGCCTGCACACAAATAAAATCAGCCGGGGATCGGGATCGAACCGACGACCTTTCGTTTACGAAACGAATGCTCTACCAGCTGAGCTACCCCGGCAAAAAAAGGCAAATCAGAAATTCGAAATCAGAGATCAGAGATTTAGTTGTATTTCTGCTCTCTGATTTCTGATCTCTGATCTGCCGTAAAGTGGTGGCGGGGGACAGGATCGAACTGTCGACACCTGGTTTTTCAGACCAGTGCTCTACCACTGAGCTACCCCGCCGAAAATTGTTTTTGCTACCGCGGCCATTTTAACACAACAATATGGATGTCTGCTTGACGCGGAGAAAACGTTTTAAAAGATCGATTCGATCCGACGCCATATCAGGGGACGTAGCTCGGAAACTCGGAAGAACCATTTAAAAGGTCAGGCTACGTTGTTTATTTGTGATGGGGATATGGAAGAGCGAGCGTGGCCGCAAGATCCAACTCATTGGCCCAGTGGCGTCCGCGTTGACGGGCTTCGCAAATAGATCCGGTGCTGCATTGATATCGCTCGGCCATTTCGCGTGAGCTTCGATCCAACCATTCGGTTGCGGCATAGACTGACAATGCGCGCGCTTTAGAAACCTTACGACGTCGATCCGCCTGAATAAGAGTCTCAGGTGGTACGCCTGCCCATTGAGCGACCCATTGCTCCAGATTTTCCAAACTCCATCCGGACTGTTGAATGGTAAGACGTTGTTCATCCTTTTTCTCGGATGCGCGTAAAATAGATTCGACAAATTCACCGCTGCCTAAAATTCTCGCATCAAAAGCCTGACGTTGCCCCGCACGCAGTGCCGATAAAGCATTGGCCATTCCTCCCATACTGCGTATCAAACCACCGCCTTCTAGGTCTCTGCGATACCCTTCATTCCAGCGATCCTGCATAAACTGTTCATAGCCGTGCCGTGCTGTGCCTACTGTAGATCCAAACTGGTTTAAAACATCATCCAAAACTTGCCAGGGACGCGGAATAACGCCCATCAAAGCGCTATGGCCTGTCCAGGGAAAGCGGGCGAGCTCAAATAAGCTGTGGATTATTCCCGCGCGTACGGGGTTCAGATGGATGTAGCGAATGAGTTCGAGGAAATAGGGTTCTGCTTCACAAAGAATGGCTTTATAGCGGTTTTGAAACAGATGTCCCACTCGATTGTATTTGCGATTGAAAGTTCCGGCATATCCCGTCAAAAGAGGTTGCATCAAAGCGGCTAGTCCTTCAACCCCATTGAGAAGTAGCAAATGAACATGGTTGTTCATGAGCGCCCAGGCAAAGCATTGCGCGCCCGTATCTAAAAGGCCAGACGTAAAACGTTTTAAAAAATCGATTCGATCCATATCTGTCCGAAAGATAGGGCAGCGTTCTATGCCACGTATGATGACGTGATAGAATTGGCCAGGAATATCCAAACGGGGCATGCGGGGCATAAGTTCATAGGGTTAGAGTGGGTTGGATGGAATTTTATTCATAAAAATTTAATGAAACCGAGTTTCCGAGCTACGTCCCCTGAGCTGGACTGGCCACGACGATGGTCTTGTTATTGTTATGCAGAGAAGAGTATTTTATTCTAGTGGAAACTGCACCGGCATAAATCGCACACAGGATAAAAGCCCGGCCGTGATTGCCGTCTCGGATGCCCCATCTTGCCGGGCGCGCGACCAAATCATCACTTGATAATAATGGTTGCGGTAACGGCGTTCCGGGGGCACATGCACAATTATTTTGCAGCTTCCTTGGCTATGCGGCGCAATACGAAACGTGCTGGGCTCGATGCGCATCCAACTCAAACTGGGAATAGCTTTTGCGTTCGCTTTTAGCTGTCCAGACGTAGGGACCAACGCTTGCACATGAACGGTAACCGCTATCGCGCTGTTATTGGTTAAGACAAGGTCCTGATTGCTGGCATCATGAAGGGAAACCTCCTGATTTTGCGGCACGGCTCGACTCAGAATGTCCACATATTCCGTAAAAAAACCATTCCCCGCATAAGCGATGTTTACAGCGCCCCACCATAAAGCAATAAACAAAGCGATACATTTATTTTTCATCATGGCGAAGAAGCAGTAATCGTCACATTAATGCCCATCGTGCTGGTAGATGTCGTGGTGGGCGGCATATCTAAACGCATCCAGAAATTCCGTGTCGATCCCACAGGCACGCTCACGGCTGTTTGATTTCCCGCATAGACAGATCCTGAGGCCGGCGTCGGCGTTTCAAGCATGATGTCTTGAATTTGAAACGTTGATGAAGAGGCTTGCACGGTATTAAATAATCCGAAGATAGCAAAATGATCTAAGGTCGTCGGCGTAGAAGTCGCTACCATCCATGCGGTTCCCACCGTGGTACTCACGGACATGGAATATGTTTCCGTGTCATTACCCGTATTGGTCGCCACAATTGCCGATGTCGAAACGGTTGTCGCCCCCATATTGACCGAGCCAAAACCGTAGCTTGCGGGCGAAAAATCAACGCCTAAAATCAGGAAGGTCCAATTGGTGTTATTGCCGCTATTGATTGACTTCGGGCCGCCAATCATCGTCTGTCCATTGTGCGCATCCGAATCACGAACATCCACATACGTAACCGCATTGGTACTGGTATTGATTAAAGTCCAGGCAAGATTATTGGTTATCGAGCGCAACGTAATTTTATTGGCCGCGGACCCCGTCCAGGCAATGTTCGTAATCGTGAATGTAGATCCGGCGTTGAAATAGACCGTCGTTGGACTAGCTAAACTAACGCTATTGATTGTAAATCCAGTCGCCGTAAAACTGGAGGAGAAAATTAATCCACCGGCCGTTACATTCGCATCTACAAGATAGGCAAATACTTCTCCAGTGCTATTGATCTTCTGAGCGGCAGCCCCATTGAATGTCACGGTGCTGGCATTGGAATTAAACGTCGCCGTGGCCGCTTGAGCCCATCCTCCTCCCAACGTAATGGCATTATTAGAGCCCGTATCTAAAGTCCCATTCGTTAAGGTCAATGTGGAAACAACGGTTAAAGGGTCGGACAATGTCCAGAAACCACCCGCGCCGGTTATTTGCAGATTGGCAAACGAGCTGGCATTGGAGGCAATGGTTTGACCGGATGTCGTTCCATTGAAGGTTACCGTGCTGCTATTGGCGGAAAAGGATCCCGCATTAGCCCAGCTTCCTCCGACAGAAAATGCACCCGTGGTGGCGGTGAAGGTCGCGCTTGGAGAAATGGCTACATTTTTGACAACGGTGATTATGGGATTATTCGTTGCGCCGGTGGCTCCCGCATGCGTACCATCGCCGATGGTTAGATTTTTATTAATTTGAAATGTCTGGCCACCCGCCGTGCCCAACACTTGAGCCGACGCGCCATCCGGCTGCAAGAAAAGATTGTAGTAGCCGTTCGTGCCGGCAGATCCCGATTGCGCCGTAATCACAGCGCCATTGCCTGTGTAAGTAAAGCTGCTGGAATTATAGGTATAGGTTCCGCTATTCGTGAACGGCGTCCCCGTGCCAGACAAAATAATCCCCCCCGTGCTGCCGGTTAGCGTGCCTGCATTAGATAACGTGCTGAGCATCAATGTATTCGTTCCATTGAGCGACACAACCTGACTGGCATCGATCGTCAAGTCTGTTGCTTCAACAGCGGAGCCGAGATTAACCGTTGTATTCGTTCCATTGACGGAAACTCGCACCGTTCCTAAATCTTGTTGGCCCGTGGAATTATCTGTCCAGGTTTGCGCGCTGCCTTTTTTAAACGTCGTTGTCCCCGATCCTTTGGTATACACGGTATTGGCTGCGAGGACTAAATTTCCATAGAGATTAATGCTGGGGTTACCGGAAGCCGTCGCGCCCGTATTGGTTCCATCCCCAATTGTCAAATCACCATTCACATCCAACGTCCCAGATCCAATCACTTGTTGGCTAGAGCCGTTGGGTTTTAAGCCCAAATTGAAATACGTATTCGTGGCCCCTGTTCCCGTCAAGACGGTAATTGTCGCTCCGTTGCCGGTGTAATTAACTGTTCCACTGCCGCGTGTGAAGGTAGCCAGGGAGGCGCCAATCGTAAATGGCGTGCCTGTGCCCGTAATGGTGATGATCGAATTGTTCGCCTTTAGATCATCCGTAGCGCCAGAGCCGGGGCCCTGCGCAATAGTGATCGCATTCGCCGTCACACTGTAATTATTGGTCGGATTTGTGTTCAGTTCCGACGCGCCAAAAGTGGTCCCCGTTAACGTTAGCGTGCCATTTAATACGGTGAGGTTTCCCCCCAAGACCACAGTCAGACTGGAGGTCGCCACTGTTTTGGTTGGGTTCATCGTGAAATTGTTGTAGACAGTAATGGCACCGCCCGTCACCGTATCGGTGACAGTACCGGCAATAGTAGGACTGCGAATAAGATTGTAGTACCCAAGACTTGCTGGCATGAGGGTGGCCGTAGCGCCCGTAAATTGAATGGTCGATGTATTGGTTGGGCACGTGACTGGATCACACAGAACGCCTAAGTTGGCTGTTAATGTAAATACCGTGCCAACGCCAGATAAGGTCCACGTAAGATCGCCGGGGTCTAGCGTGGTCGTCGCGCCTGCCGTATCGCCCACTTTTCCTACCGTTAAAAGCGTCGTCGCAATGATGCTGCCGGATCCTCCCGTTTGCGACACAATTTTGATCGGTGTTGCCCCACCGTTGCTATTAGAGAAGGTTAAATTTTTAAATGTCCAATTATTAGCGCCTGAGGTTTGACCGAAATTACTGTCCGCCGTAACGCGTTGTTCGAAGGTCCCGCCCGACAATGTGATAATCCCCGTCCCTGTCACGTCGCCTTTCGCGGTGATCGTTCCCGTTCCACCACCGCTCATCGTGCCATTGACTGTAAAATTATTGTTGAACGTCACAGCCGCATTGCCGCTATGCGTGAATGCGCCGCCGATCGACGAGGGGCCTGTCACGCCAAACGTAAAGTTTCCTGTCGTTACTGTCCCTGCAGTGACATTAAAATTCCCTGCCACCGTCAGATTAGCGCCTAAGATTAAGGCCGCGGTGCCACTCATATTGAAATCACCACCAATGGTAGTGAGAACCGACGTCGCGGTCGCTGTATTTCCCATCGTGAAATCACTATTCACGGTCGTCACGCCCGTGACAGTTTTAGCGCCACTTCCGTTTAGCGTTAAATGGTCATACGTTGCCGCTTTAACCGTTTGCGCGGCGCCATTGTATTCGACGGTATTTGGACTGGTTGTGGATATTAATACACCGGTTCCCACAACGGGCCCCGAAGACTTGAGCACGGAGTTGGCATTATTAATCCACGTGGTTCCAGCCACAGAAGCGGTGACACCGCCTATGGCCGTCACCATCACGGTGCCATTATTCGTAAATGAAAAAGCGCCCACACAGGCCAAGGTTCCATTGATCGTTAGATTCGCCGTGGGGGCAAATGATTTATTGGCGGTATTCAAGGTTAAGGTACCGCTATTGTTATAAGTCCCTGTCCCATCAAGCACCGCATTCACGCCGGTCATCGTCATTCCACCAGAGCCTAGATGGGTCCCGTTATTGGTGTAATTGCCAGAGTTCGTGAGCAAAAATGCGCCGGGACTTAGAATCGCTCCTGCGGCAATCGTGATACTGGCGAACGTTCCTACCGCGCCGCTATAAGTTAATGTCCCGTTATTAATCGTTAAATCCCCCCACGTCGTAATGCTCGTCGCATAAGGAACGCTACTAGCACCCGTGGACGTGAGATCCGTGCCTGCAGCGATGGATAATGTTCCACCGGTGCCCAGCGAGCCGCCATTCAAAACAATGGTTGCCGCACCAGAAGTGGTGAGCTGCGCGCGCGCCGCGGTGCCCGCACCAGTTAATGCGCCATTCAATGTTAAAGTCCCTGTGCTTAATTTAAGGAGTCCAGCAGATACCGTAGAGCCGGTCAAATGGACGGTTCCCGCCGTCACGTTACATCCGGTGGGATTGGTACCGAAATCAATTTTGGCGCCGTTGCTAGAAGCAAAACTGCTTCCCACTAAAGCAATGTCGCCCGATACATTGACCGTTCCTGTGGCACCGGCAGCACAGGTGATGATCGAGGCCCCAATTCCGGTAGAGGCGGATGTCACAATGGACCCGGCGTTCAAATTTCCCGTTCCTTGCATGGTGATGGTTTGTGGGTTGGCGCCGCCATTGGTTGTAAACGTCAAGGCGTTAGTCACTGTGAGCGTGTTTCCATTAGAAATCGTAACGCCATTGGCGGCAACGGCGGAGGCGAGCGTAAGACTCAATGCGGCATCAGCACCGTCCACCGTTACGGTATGCGCACTGGCCACCGTGACCGGATTACAGGCCGAAGGCACAAAGCCTAAATTCCAAACGGAACTATCGGACCAATTTCCCGTCTTGGTGCTACTGACTGCACCGCAGGTGGTGACAAAATGCCAATTCGTGTTATTTAACATATCGTCCGACGTTCCGTCACTGGCCTCAATCGTGAGGCCTTGATGGGCGTCTGAATCTTTTACATCGACAAAACTTACATCGTTCGATCCAGTATTATTCAGCAGCCAAGGAGTGCCGCCAATCGTCGAATGGAGCGACACATTGCTTCCGTTGGAGCCGGTCAATTGGAGGGTTCCGATGGTGTATAGCGCGCTTGCGGTGAAATAAATAGTTGTTCCACTGCCTAGTCCGGCGCCATTGACATAGAGTGTTGTTGCCGAAAAATTCGAAGCAAAAACAATTCCACCGGATGAAGGGTTTGAATCGATAATCACACCAAAGGTCGATCCTTGCGGATCAATCCGTTGCCCCGCTGCTGACCCTGTAAAAGTTAATGTACTCCCCGTCATCGACAATGTACCCGCGGTTTTCGTGAAATTTTCGGAAACCGTTAAGGCATTGCTCGTGCTGAAAGTTCCGCCGGCCCCATTAAAAATGAGATTGGCGTAGGTCCATGTGGAAAGAATGGGAACCGTTCCTGTCGTGGCGGTATAGGTTACCGTTGAACCCGCCAAATTTGTTGGGGCTGGCGTTATTTGTTCGGAGCCTTTAAAACTTAAATTACCAGAGTTATTGATGGCCCCGCTGACAGTTGTCACACCGGAGGTGTCTGTGAAAGTCGCCTTCGTGGCGAGCGTTAAATCGCCACTGACATTGATCGTTGGATTATTGGTAGCTCCCGTAGCTCCTGCATTGGTTCCATCACCAATAGTTAAATTATTAGCCACATTCAATGTCGCGCCCGCACCCGAACACAGCACTTGGGCGGATGCGCCAGAGGGTTTCAGCAAAAGATCATAGTAGCCGGGCGCACTACAAAATACGGTGGCACCGTTGCCTGTATAGGTCACCGTGTTGGGATTTGCGCTGCCATCGAATGTGCCGGCGCCGCTAGTCCCTGCGGTTAGCAACAAGGTGGAATTCGCGCCTTGCGTCCAATTTCCGGTTAACGTCAGCGTTCCCGCGATGGTGAGCGTTCCATCATTATTGTTTGTCACGGTTTTTCCAGCCGTACCCGCTGTGACGGCACCGCTGAAAGAAATCGCGTTGGTTCCGTCGATAATTTGATCGTTCGTACTAAATGTAGCGGGTGCTGCGATCGTTAATGTTCCGCCGCTGTTATTGGTTAATCCATTGGCAAAGGCAATCGTCGCACCTGCCGCCACCGTCATAGCGCCACCCGAGTTCACGGTAACGTTACCGGTAAACGTTTTGCTGCCCGTGTTATTTAACGTCAACGTGCCGCCGACGGATGTCGTTCCCGTCACAGCCAATGTCCACGTATTGGTCGCACCCGTCGTAAATGTCGAACCGGAATTAATATTCATATTTCCACCGATGGTCATGGCCGCCCCGGTTGTCGCCGTCATCGCGGCACCGCTCATGGTGAAATCGCTGTTAATCGTGCTGACCGCCGTGATGACATCGGCCCCAGAACCTGACAAGGTGAGGTTATCGTAGGTAGCCCCTTTAACGGTTTGCGCCGCGCCGTTATAGTTGACTGTATTGGCGCTCGATGATGAATTAAGAACTCCTGTCACTAAAACCGGACCAGAAATGTTTAATACGGAGCCAGGATTATTCACCCAGGTGGATCCCGCCACGGAACCTGTAAGACCGCCGGCCGAAGTGATGGTAACCGTTCCATTGTTCGTGAAAATTAAGGCGCCCGATAGGGCCAGAGTGCCTTTGATTGTTAAATTAGCCGTGGAAGCAAAGGATTTATTGGAGGAGCTGAGCGTTAACGTGCCAGTATTGTTATAAGTCCCCGTTCCATTCAGGACAGCATTGGAGCCCATGACGGTCATGCCGCCGGACCCTAAATGCGTGCCGTTATTGGTGTAATTACCGGAGCTTGTTAATAGCCGTGTTCCCCCATCTAAAATGGCTCCCGCAGCAACTGTCATGCTTGTAAAAGTAGCAGCCGCCGAGGTATTCATAAACTTGCCGCTCGAGACGTTCAATCCTCCCCATGTGGTAATGGCGGTCGCATAGGTGACGCTACTCACGCCTACGGAGGTCAAACTAGTGCCAGCGCCGATCGTGATCGTGCCGCCCGTTCCCAGAACTCCGTTATTGAGCGAGATCGCGCCATTGGCTTGCGTGGACAAAACACCTAAAGCCGCACCGAAAGTGGATGTGCCGTTTAAAGTGAATAATCCCGTTCCCATTTTTATTGCCCCGCCACTAACCGTCCCAGCATTAAGCGTGATGCTGCCGGCGGTTAAATTACAAGCCGTACTATTAGCGGCAAAATCGATGGATTGTCCTTGCGAGGACGCCGTACTATTACCAGTCAATGTGATATTTCCCGATATGTTGACCGTTCCATTGGCCGCTGCTGCGCAAATAATTTTCGACGCGCCGGTCGAGGTGGGAGCGTTTCCAAGAATAGACGCGGCATTCAGATTCGCTGTACCGTTCAAAGTAATCGTTTGCGCGTTGATCGTGGCGTTGGCTGTGAATGTTAACGCATTGGTGATGGTTAGGGTTTTATCAGTCGAGATGGACAGCCCGTTGGCGGCCGTCGGCGATGCCAGGGTGAGGGCGCTAATCGTGGCATTGGTGACATCCATTGTGACGGTATGTGCGCTGGCAATCGTGGCGCTATCGCCCGGTCCCACGCCATTGGATCGATAGGTTTGCCCCGTGACAGAATTAGTGGCATTGCCGGTCAGCGTGAGATGTGTATTGTCCGTAATTAATAAGACCGTCCCAATGGCCGTTCCCGCTTGTGTGGAAATCACATTCCCAATCGTGAGTTCTGTTAAAAATGCGGTCCCGGTTCCGGTCACCGCGGCCGAAACATTGGACGACGTCACATTTCCCGTGCGGTTGGTTAATGGCCATGCGCTAGTCGCCGCTCCGCTCCAATTGCCACTGGCCGTAGAAGTGATCGATGCCGCTTCAGCCCTAAACAAGAATGAGGTCGAAACTATAAGCGCTAAAACGGCACAAAAAATGCCGAGAAAACGCATAGGCCGAATCGCACGGGAAAGCATTGATCAAGCCTAACGGAACGGCTTCATTTTTCAACGATTTTATTAAAGAAGTTCCCCTTCAAATGAGGAGAGGAAGGATGCTCAATTTGGATCTAAAATTCTATCTAAATCCTCAGAACTCCGGCATTTTTATCGAAGGATGCTCAATGTATT
>Ga0105240_10002733_pt1 | contig 27971 bp, 26 predicted proteins | sample KBSC54metaG_FD_80426 | JGI IMG/M metagenome (GOLD analysis project Ga0105240, IMG submission 80426) | Corn rhizosphere microbial communities from Kellogg Biological Station, Michigan, USA - KBS C5-4 metaG | ecosystem: Host-associated > Plants > Roots > Rhizosphere > Soil | place: Michigan, USA... | reverse complement strand
CATGTCAGAGCGGTACAACGCGGCCGGCGCCGGCGCCAGTGTCATGGACCCGTTCCAGAACAACAAGCAGACTGTTTTCAGCGAAATCGTCGGCGGCAACCCTGCGGTGCAGCCGGAGAAGGCCGATACCTACAGTGCGGGCATGGTCGTGCAGCCCACCTTCGTGCGCGGGCTCTCGATGTCGGTCGACTGGTACTCGATCAACGTCAAGGATGCCATCGCCAGGCTCGGGGCACAGAACATCGTCAATCAGTGCCATGCGGGGGCGACGCAGCTGTGCGCACAGATCACCCGGGATCCGGTAACCGGCGATATCGTCGGCATGAAGGACGTCTTCCTGAACATCAATGCGCTGAAAATCGTGGGCACCGACGTGGAAGCGGACTACCAGACAGCCATCGGCGCGGGCCGCTCACTGACCTTCCGCCTGCTCGGCGGCTATCTCGATGAGTATGCGCTCGCCAACCTCGGCGCTCCCGTACAGCAGGAAGCCGGTACGACCGGCAACCTCCCCCTGCCGCGAGTGCAGCTCAATCTCGGCGTGAACTATGCTCAGGGACCCTACTCGGTGTTTCTCAATGAGCGCTTCATCAGCTCCGGCAAACGGGAATGGAACGACAACGAACCCGGGTTCCCCTTCAACGGCCAGGTCATCAACGATGATCACATCGCTTCCGCGCTCTACACGGATCTGAACCTCGCGTACACCATGACTACCAAGAACAACAGCGAGTGGCAGCTCTATCTGAACGTCGCGAACCTGTTCAATCGGGCGCCGCCGCGCGTGCCCATCTTCTCCGGGTTCGGCGGCACGACCGATACCAACCGGGCGCTGTTCGATGTTCTCGGGCGGCGGTTCGTCCTGGGTGTCAAGTTCAGCCTGTAACGACGGCGAGACGCAGTAGTACGGCGGCTCGCGGGTTTCTGCCCGCTAGCCGCGCCTTTCGCGCGGCTAGCGAGCGAGCTCGGGGGGATTCACTGAGAGAGGGGTGACGGAGGCCCGATGGTGCTGCCATTGACTATGGCACCAGGCGGCCAGAAACAGGCTGGCCACGATCGCCAGTCCCAGCGCGTCATGTGCCCAGTGACCCTGGGCCCGGGCGCGGGAGACGAGCGGTGCCGCAAGATAGACGGCGAGGACGTGGAAGGAGAACACCTGGATCGAATGACGGCCGAGAAACGCCGCCGCCGGCCAGCGAAAGGTCCGCGGGAAGCGGCTGGCCAGGCAATACACCAGGTAGGAGAACGCCAGGAAATCGACGAGATAGGCCGCTCCGTAGTTCTGCTTGGAAGCCAGCCAGCTGTCCGGACCGAAAGCCGCCGGCCATGGCAGCCACTGCCAGCGCATCGTGAGACCCAACACACAGATCGCGAGGCACAGAGCCACGAGCGCGGGCCGCACTGCCACGATCTGCTGGCGCCGATAAAGCTGTACGTGTCCAAAGTACAGCCCGGAAAAGAACACGAATTGCCAGGCGAACGGATTGAAGTCCCCCTGGAAGAATCCGAAGTGTCCGGTGCCGTCCGCGATGCGCCCGAGACCGATCTGTGCAAGTGCCCACACGCCGAGGCTCACCAATAGCATGGCCAGCCCATGGTTGCGGCGCAGAGCCAGCAGCGCCGCGGGCATGAACAGAACGAACAGTCCATACATCGGCAGGATATCGAAGAGATCGGGCTGATAGGCCCAGATGGCGAACCAACCGACCGTGCGCGCGGCATCTGCTGCGGAGTGTCCGAGAGCGAAATGGAAGTGCGTGCTGTTGACGCGCGGCGCAACCGCTACCAGCGCGAGCAGAACCAGGAATGCGGCAACATGGTAGGCGTGGATGTAGAAGGCGCGCCGCAGGCAACGCTGGGTGACAGCGGCGGCGCCCCGCTCGGCGGCGCGGCTGTAGACCGCGCCAGCGACCAGTCCAGACAAAAACACAAAGCCCGCTGCAGGTGAGACACGTCCGAAGCACTCATAGGCCACCAAGGCAACAGGACAATGAAGATGGACGAGTGTGATCTCGGCGAGCATGAGGCCGCGCAGGCTGTCGATGCGGATATCCCGCGGAAGGGCGCGCCCTTGCATGCGGGCACTGCGGTAATCCCGCAGCGGCTCCGCGTCCGCAGCACTGCATCGCACGATCTCTGTATCGACTGCTGACATACCGCCACTGGCTTTGTGTTGCTGATCAGAGACTCGCCGGCCGCTTCAGGGCGTGCGCCGCGCGCGTTCATTGGGTCCCGTGGGGAGCAAGATCGATGCCCGAGGAGGCCCCACCGTCACCCGTTGGCGACAGATCGGCACCAGATTGCCTGACTTTCTTATTTGTTTTACTATATAAAACAAATGAAGCGCGAAGACACCCTGGGCTCGCTGGAGCACATCGTGCTGCTAGCGGTGCTGCGTCTCGGCGCGGACGCGTATGGAATGACCGTCCGTCGGGAAATCGAAACCGCGACCCGTCGCGACATCTCGATCGGCGCCGTTTACGCGACGCTCGTGCGGCTGGAGTCCAAGGGCTTCGTGAGATCGCAGGCGGGCGCGCCCACCGCAGAACGCGGTGGCCGCGCCAAACGCTACTTTCATACGACGGCCGCGGGTCAGAGCGCGCTGCGAACCACGCACGAGGCCATTGTGAAGTTGAGTGGCGGCCTCAAAGGCCTGCGATACACCTGATGCGTGATCGTATCCTTCGCGTGGCGAACTGGCTTCTTGCCCGGATCGTGCCGGAGCCAGAGCGCGAGCCACTGCTGGGCGATCTGACCGAGGAGCTGGAGCTGCGCTCGCGGGCGAGCTCAGCATCCGCAGCTCTCAAATGGTATCTGCGGCAGTTCTGTGCATCCGTCCCGCCGCTGCTGTGGGTCAGGCTGACTAGGATAGCGTGGGTCTCCACCACAGCTGTGGCGCTGCTCGCGTATATCGCCGTCGGCGTCGTTGAGCTCGCCGTCAATTGGCTGACGTCGAGCGCGTCTGCCAGTGCGCCCTACAATCCGCTCGGCATGCTCATCACATTCCCGATGGTGGTGCTGATCGTACATTTCGCCACGCGCTTGCGCCGCAACGCGGGGATCGTCGTGGGGACGTTCATGCTTGTCGGCGTCACGGCGATGACGTTGTGGGGCACCGAGAGCGTGCCGCTCTGGTACCGGATTGCCTACTTCTTCGCAGGGCCCGCGGCGGCCTTCATCGGATCCGTCTTGCGTTGGAGCCGACCCGGCCGGGAGGCGAGATGATCAACTACGTGATGATCGGGACAAACCGCTTCGACGAAGCCGTTGCATTCTACGACGCGCTGCTGAGCGCCATGGGTGCGACCCGGGCCTATGCGAGCGACAGGAACGTAGGCTGGGGGTGGGGAATCGGCACGCCGATGCTCATCGTCACGCGACCGTTTGATCAACGGGAAGCCACGACAGGCAACGGCTCCATGGTGGCCTTCGACCTCGAGACTCCCGAGCAGGTGGATGCGCTGCACGCCATGGTTCTGCAACTGGGCGGAACCAGCGAGGGCGACCCCGGCCCTCGCGGTGAGCATCTGTATGCCGGCTACTGGCGGGACCTGGACGGCAACAAGTTCAACTTCATCTGCTACCGGCAGAAGAGCCCCTCATGACCTGCCCTTCAGAAGTCCCTGATCGAACGGGACCTTGGGCTGCTGACAGGCCTTCACCGGGGTCGGCTTGAGGCTGAGTGTGGCCAGATCGCTCTGCCAGCACTCATCGAAGATCGAGCAATAACAGACGCGCAGCTGCAGATCGCTGCTGAGCATCGCCCGCTGCAGCGCCACAAACGGTGCCGCATCCTCGGCGTGTTTGATGCTGAGAAAGGGAATGCGGTCCCCGGCCCGCAAGACCTCATTCGACAACAGATCGGAGTCGACGTGGACCGATGCCGGATCCACAGCGCAGCAGGCCCGCAGGAAGTCCTGATCGCTGCGATAGGACACGCCCTTCCAGAGCAGCTCCGCCGCTTCGATCTTGGCCGGGCCGACCCCCGCATTCAGGACGTGCATGTGGAGGGTCGGGATGCCGTTGATCGTCTCAATCCCCGCGCTGTAGGTCAGAAAAGGCCAGGAATTGGCCGACACCAGGCGCGCGTTGGCATTGGCCATGCTCTCCATGGTGCGACCGTGCAGAATGGCGACGCCAAGTGAAACCAGCGATATGAAGAGTGCCGACAGCGCCACGACCATATCCACCCGCTGATGGCCCGTCTTGTGAGCGTGGTGCCCGGTGTGCGCCTCGATATCCAAGCTCATGCTTTCCCCCGCGATCACTCGGAAATCACGCGCATTATGCAGCAAACAAGTGGCCTCATGCGTCCGGCGGCACCGTCTCGCACGGGCGCGGGTACCGTGTCACTCACGTTCGCGACACAGGAGTAAAGCCGTCAGCGCTCCAGTCCTCACTCCCCACGCCGTGATGGACGATGAAGAGCCCGTCGGGGTCGTACTTCTTCTTGATTGCACGCAGCCTGGGGTAGTTCTCACCCCAGTAATCGCGGGCCCAGGAGCGGTTGAAGTAATTGCTCTCGGCCACGTAGGAGCCGGCCTTGGGAGCGATCTTGCGAAGCTCCGCGGCGGCCAGATCGATCTCACGAGCATCCTTGCGCGCGACGGCCGGGTCGGCGGTCGTGGGCGGCGTGAGGCCGGGATAGGCCATCCCCTGCCCGTCCGCAATGATCACCAACGCAAAAGCATCCAGCACCGCCGGACTGGTCGATGTGCGGCGCGTAGCGGCCAACACCTCCGGCGCTGCGCCGGCGAGGCCCTTGTTGAAGAAGATGCGCAGCATCTTGTGGCGGCTCGCGGCGAACAGCGCTTCGGCCAGGTGCTTCTGCTGACTCTCACGCAGCAAGGCTGCCGGGAGCCACAGGGAGTCATATCCATGCAGGAAGATGCCGACCTCGCCTTGGTTGCCGCGATTCCACGCGTGGTACTTCGGCGCACCCGCGCGCGTGTCAGGGATCATGTTGCGGTGCCCGGCGACCGCCCAGTAGCTGCGGGCTTCACCGGCGCCCGCGCCATGCGGCGACGAAAAACTGAAGTCCTGGGGTGACGCGCTGACCCACGCGAAGAAAGGCTGCCAGAGGTCGGCGACCTGGGCCTTGCTGAGTCCCTGGCACTCCATCGAGATTTCCAGGGTGTTATCGGGGTGCAGATAGACCTGCTCGCCCCAATGGGGATTGAACAGTTGATCCCGATAGAAACGCATGAAGCGCTCAATCAGCCGGGCGAAGGCGGCGTCCGTAGCCGCTTTGATCTTCCCGCCGGCACCGCCAAAGAACTGCGGAAGATCGTGCGTGCGCAGAGTCACGCGCGTGACGACACCGAATGTGCCACCGCCGCCGCCCTTGAGTGCCCAGAGGAGGTCCGGCTCGGTGCAGTCGTTCACGATACGGGTCTTGCCATCTGCAGTAACTACTTCCGCTTCGAGCAGCCACGCCGCGGCGGTACCAAACCCTTTCGAGAACACGCCAAATCCCCCGCCCTGCACGAGCCCCGCGACGCCTACGGTCATGCAGCCTCCTCCCTGCACGTAGCGGCCGCCTTCAGTCGTCACGGCGTGGTAGAGGTCCATCCATACGGTGCCGGCTCCGGCACTCACCGCGGGCGTGGGCGCGACTCGGCCCTCGCACCCTTTGCCGACGAATGAATCGTGCACCGTGACTTCATTCATCGCGCGAGTCCAGATGAGTAACGAATCCGGCGCCGTTGATGTGCCGAGATAGCTGTGGCCGCCGCCTTTGACTGCAAGGCGCACGCCATGCTCGCGAGCGAAGTTGACGCCGGCCGCAACGTCCGCGGCATTGCGCGCCTCGAGCGCGTAAGCGCTGGGAACCGGCGACCAGGCATTCAGCCACCCGGAATTCTGGGTGCCTCCGGGCTGGTCGCCGATCCAATAGGGATTGTCGATGTACTTGTGCGCGTCCTGGCAGGCAGCGCCCTCCGGCTGTGTCTGGCACGAACCGAACAGAGAGTGCACTTCCAGCAGGTTGCCTCCGACGTCGTCCCGCAGTTTCTGCCAACTCGCAGCCCCCGGCCATGACGGGTCGGAGGGCCGCACGCGGCGGGTCAACCGCCGTGAGCCGCCCTCCGCGGCCGCGCCCAGCACCCGCGCCCACCCGGTCGACAACACAGGCAACAGCGCAGCCGTACGCAACACGTTTCTTCTTTTCATCACCGTTCCCTCTGCAGGATGCCCGCGGGCAGATCCTACAGGTTCAGTGTCGTTTGCACGCCTTGCCACCGCCAGACCGCTGTCTGCACGGGAGCGGCCACTGACTGCCCGGCGGACTCCCCCGGGGCGGCTGATCACAGCTCCTGTTCCGCGAGGACGCGGAACTCATCCGGGACGGAGCGGGAGAGTCCCAACACGACCGATCCATAGCCGATCGCTTCCCACCCGAAGCGATCGCGGATCCGGTCGACCGCCCGGTCCGCGGCCCAACGTGCCATGCCTCTGCGGCTGCCTGGGCGGCGCGCCTCATCCGCAGCTCCCAACGGCAGGTCCAGCTGCAACTGCGAGTCCTTCGCAAGATGCGACACGGAAATTCCCAGGAGTGAGATCTTCGACTCACCCGGGTGCTGCGCAAGAACGGCCCGCACCAGATCCTCAGCAATCTCAGCGAGTGTCGCCGTCGCCGCAACCGGCGCGTCGAGGGTGACCGCCCGCGTCACCGAGTGCAGATCGGCAAAGCGGACCCGGATGGTGATCGTGCGTCCCGCCAGGGACTTCGCTCGAAGGCGCGTGCCGATCCTGTCCGCGAGATGCCGCAGCGTGGGCCGGAACACGCTCTCCTGCGCCGGTTTCCGTCCGAGGGCCGACTGCGCTCCGGCCGACCTGGCGCGGCGATGTGTCCTGATCTCCCGCGGATCGCGATTCCATGCCAGCGCTGCCAGTTTCTCGCCGGCCGCGGGGCCCAACAGCTGCCCGAGCGAGGATCCCGACGTGTTCGCCAGCTGGCCGATGGTCAGCACTCCGCGCTCGGCCAGTCGCGCCTGGGTGACCGGCCCCACGCCCCACATCAGCTGGACTGGCAGCGCGTGGAGGAATTCGAGCTCCCTCGCCGGATCGACGACGACCAGCCCGTCGGGCTTAGACACCTGGGAGGCAATTTTCGCAAGGTGCTTGGTTCGCGCGACGCCGACGGAGATCGGCAGGCCCAGCTCCGCGCGCACGCGCTGTCGGATCGTGCGTGCAATCTGCGCTGGCGAGCCAAACAGCTGCGTACATCCAGCGACATCGGCAAATGCCTCGTCGATCGAGATTCGCTCGACCAGAGGCGTGTAGTCAGCGACAACATCGATCGCCGCATCCCCGAGACGCTGATATTCGCTGAAATGGCCGCTGACGAAAGTGAGGTGGGGACACAGCTGCCGCGCTCGCCATCCCGACATGCCGCTTTGGACGCCGAAGGCCTTCGCTTCGTAGGACGCCGCGAGGACAACTCCGCCGCCCACGGCGATGGGCTTGCCGCGCAAGGAGCCATCGAGCAGCTGCTCGACCGAGGCATAGAAGGCGTCGAGATCCGCATGGAGAATCGTGGCTTCCATCCCGACGCGCCCGGCCTGGATGACTGTTTATATATCCAGTATGCTCCAGCGACCGACTCCGGCGCAAGGCGCGGCCATCTACCGGGGCGGGTGCCGCGAGAACCTGAACTCGATCTTCGGCACTTCGTGGCCGCTGTCGTCAAAACCCAGGACGGTGATCACGTGCCGGTCGGGGCTCACTCGGTTCAGCAGCACTTTGTACGGACGGTGCAGGACACCGCTCGTGTACTCATCCAGCTCTCCAAAGAGCAGTGTGACGGGCTGATCGGCTCGCAGCGCCGCTCCGCGGGACAACAGCATCGAGTTGTCGACCGATTCGACGGCGACCTCGACGGTGTTTCTCGCATAGCTGTCGTAACCCAGGATCGTGAACTGCTCATATGCAGATCCGAGCATCTGTGCGCGCACGTGGCAACCCAGCCAACGCCCTTTGATCACCCACGCGTAGTCCGCCGTTCCCTTGGAGTGTTGTGCGGGAGTGGCGCCGTTGGACCAGACGATTTCCACATCCCAGCGACCCAGCAGCGCAGTCAGTTGTGCCTGCTGCGGCCCGAGCGCCATTGCCTGCAGCGCTGAAGACTCCGCTGCCGCTGAGCCCTGCGGGGCTTGGGCTCGAGCACCAACACAACCGAGCAACAGACCCATGCACAGGGCGGCTGTCCGCGGGCGGCAGAATCGGCTCATGGGGCTCCCCGGCAATTTTCACTACCGCGAGCCTAGAGAACGGCCCGCCGGGCCGCTTGACGATTCTTGCGCCTGTCGCAGCTCTCAGTACCGGCAACGCCGGGCGATGAGGCTCTCGGCCAGCTCCTGCCGTCCGGATCGCGGCACCGGGTCCAGGCCCTTCTGCGTCGCCAGATCCGCCAGCTGCTCCAGATTCAACTCACCGTTGGCGATGCGCCGCCCCAGATCGCTGTCCCAGCCGCGATAGCGCTCCTGTTTGAGGCGCGCCAGATCCCCACTGCTCACGACATCCGCCGCCGCAAGCAGCGCGCGCGCCAGTGTGTCGATACCACCGATGTGAGCCAGATACAGGTCGGCCGGCTCGACCGACTGGCGCCGCAGCTTCGCGTCGAAATTGAAACCGCCGCCGGCAAAGCCGCCGTCCTCCACGAGCTGCGCCATGGCCGGCACCAGCTCCTGCGCGTTGTTCGGGAACTGGTCCGTATCCCAGCCGTTGCGCGGATCGCCGCGATTCATGTCGATGGAACCGAAGATGCCGTAGGCGCGCGCCGCGGCTACCTCGTGCTCGAAATCCAACCCCGCGAGCGTGGCATGGTTGACTTCGATGTTGACTTTCACCTCCTTCGTCAGTCCGTAGCGTTGGAGGAAGGCGTAGACGGCGGCCACGTCACGATCGTACTGATGCTTGGTGGGCTCGAAGGGCTTGGGCTCGATCAGGATGGCGCCCTTGAATCCGATGCGATGCTTGTGCTCCACCACCATCGACAGGAACCGGCCGTACTGATCGAGCTCGCGCCGCAGGTCGGTGTTCAGCAGCGAGTCGTAGCCTTCGCGGCCGCCCCAGAGCACATAGTTCTCCCCGCCCAGGCGATGAGTGGTCTCCAGGCAGCAGCGCACCTGCGCGGCCGCCCACGCGTACACCTCCGGATCGGGGCTGGTGGCTGCGCCGCCGGCGTAGCGCGGATGGCTGAACAGGTTGGCCGTGCCCCACAGGAGCTTCACACCGGTGCGCTCCATCTTGCCGGCCATCGCCGCCTCGAGCTTGCGCAGGTTGCGCGCATGCTCCCCGAGAGTCGCCGCGGGAACCATCGCATCGACGTCGTGGAAGGTGAAATAGCGCACGCCGAGGCGCGTAAAGAAATCGAATGCGGCTTCGAGCTTGTCGTCGGCCATCTCCTGGGTGACCGGCAGGCCGAGCCAGGGCCGCGGGAGGGTGCCGGCACCGAAGATGTCCTGTCCCGGCCAGTTGAAGGAGTGCCAGTAGCAGACGGCTACCCGCAACCAATCCTCCATGCGCTTGCCGAGGACCCGCCGATCCTTGTCATACACGCGGTAGGCAAATTCATCGGTGCTGTCCGGTCCTTTGAAGGCGACGGGCTCGACGCTCGAGAACACAGTCATGTCGAATACTCCACGAAGGCTGGCTTGAGATCCCGATAGAGCCGGCGGAACAGCGGCCGCCGTTCGGCCAGGAGCCGGGTCAGGGCTGCATCGGGTTGAACCACCGCCTGCACGGGCGGCGATGTAAAGATTTCTTCCGGCGCTGTAGCGGTGGCGGCGGCCCGGGCGAGGCGAGCGGCGCCCAGCGCGGCCCCCACTTCACTCCCCTGTCGGTAGATCAGCGGTCTATCGAGGGCGGCTGCGAGCAGTGTTCCCCAGTACGGCAGACGCGCTCCGCCGCCGGTCACGGTGATATCGCCGATCGAGCCGCCCGCCTCCAGCAACACATCCAGTCCATCCGCAAAGCAATGCGCAACACCCTCCAGAACTGCACCCGTAAGATCCGATGCGGCGGTATCGGGAGTGATACCGAAGAACACGCCACGGCTGTGGGGATCATTGTGAGGGGTGCGCTCCCCCGAGAGATAGGGGAGGAAAAAAGGCGAGTGCCGGTTCAGCCCGCGGGCCTGAGCGGACTCCACCAGGCGCGGCAGGTTGGTTTCTCCGGTCAGCCGTGCCACCCAGTCGAGCACACTCGCAGCGCTCAACATGACTGACATCTGGTGCCAGCGATCGGGCAGACAGTGGCAGAACGCATGCGCGGCCCGATCGGGGTTGGGACGGAAGCGGTCCGTGACGACGAACAGGACCCCCGAGGTTCCCAAGGAGAGAAATGCCTGCCCGGGCATGACAACCCCCAGCCCTGCAGCGCTGGCGGCGTTGTCACCGCCGCCACCTGCCACTACGACGCGCGGCAGTTGCAACTCCCTCGCCGCTTCGGGTGTCAGCCTGCCGGAGGGACTGGTGCCCTCGACCAGGCGAGGCATGTGCCCGCGAGAGAGCCCCGTCGCCGCGAGCAGCGCATCGGACCAATCGCGCTTGCCAACGTCCAACCAGGCGGTTCCCGCCGCATCGGACATGTCGCTGACTTTCTCGCCGGTCAATCTCAGGCGCACGTAGTCCTTGGGCAGCAGTACGCACGAGATCTGACGAAAGATCTCCGGCTCGTGACGTGCGACCCACAGCAGCTTCGGGGCCGTGAAGCCCGGCATGATGATGTTGCCAGTAATGGCACGCGAGGCAGGCACTCGACGCTCCAGCTCCAGGCACTCCTCCGCCGAGCGGCCGTCGTTCCAGAGAATTGCCGGGCGCAAGGGCTTATCTTGAGAATCCAACAGTGTGGCGCCGTGCATCTGGCCACTCAGACCGACGCCGTCCACGAGCGCGCGCTGTGCCAAAGGCAACGCTCGCACGGCCTTGACGGTTGCCGTCCACCACGAGTCAGGATCCTGCTCGGAGAAGCCGGGTGCCGGCCTGCTCACCTCCAGCGCCTCCATCGCCTGCGCGGCGGGCACCCCGCGCTCATCCAGCAGCAGGGCCTTCACACTGGAGGTGCCGATGTCTACCCCTAGATACAAAGCACTCACTCCGACCCTCGAGGCGAATCCGAACGCGGGCGCGAACGAGGATACGCGCAGGCGCTGATGGTAGCGTTACCATAGCACACCCGCAGGATCGCTGGCCTCCCTGCGTACGGTCAGGCGCGCGCCAACTCCCGGTACAGCCAGGCGCGCGCCTTGAGCCAGTCGCGCTGGACCGTGCGCAGGGAAATACCGAGTGCCTTGGCGGTGTCCTCCTCGCCATAACCACCGAAAAAGCGGCACTCAACCACATCAGCGAGCCGAGGCATCTGCGCAGCCAGACGCTCCAGAGCGGCATGCAGAGCCACCATGCCCTCGTCGGTGTCGATCGACAGATCCGCAGCGTGCGACAGAGTCAGGTGCAGGCTGCCGCCGCCACGTTTGTCCGCAAGACGCGCTTGTGCGTGATTGATGAGTGCGTGACGCATGGCGAGCGCCGCGGCACGCAGAAAGTGCGTCTCATCGCTGAACTCGCGCGAATCGCGCAACCTCAGATAGGCTTCATCTCCAGAAATCCTGCGCCTGATCCAGCAACACGGCGGCTCGGTCGGCGTGACCGCGCAACAGCTCGATGTTGGCCAGCTTCTGGCGCGCATCGGCAAGCGCCAGCGGATCTGCGTCCGGACCGGCCTGCGACACGAAGCCCTCGAGCAGTGATCCGGCGCCCGCCACGTCCTCCAGTGCCCCGTACAGGTCGGCAAGGGTCAGGACGAGTTGACCGGCGAGTTGGGGACGATCGCGGTATTCCCGCAGCACGCGCAGCGCGCTGCTGTCGATCATGCTCTTGGCAGTCGCCGGCTGCGTACCCTGGCCCTGGTCGGCGATCGCCGTGCGAAACATCCGAGTCAGGTGATAGCGCACGGCCTCCTCCCGGGCAGCGTCGCGGAGTGCGATATCGCGCTCTATCGAAGCCTGTCGAAATTGCATGATATGCGGATAGGTCGGCAGCCCGGTCGTGTTGCGGTCGTCCGCCGCCGGCACGATTGCCGGCACCAGAGTCAACAGGATGCCGAGCGCGGCCGTCGGCACGGTCCGATGCTTGCGCGAGGCAGGCATGTCGATCTCTCCTTCCGCGGAAAGTGCTGCAGGCGACCCCGGCCGCCCGTTCACACAGTCAGGAGAACCGTTTGCCGCCCGGAAAAGCGCCATCTTTCCAGAGGCGTGCGAGCCCTCGGGGCGACCGGCATGCCGGTGAATGCGCCGTCGCTTTTGCAAATCAATGGCTTACATCGGACCGGCCCGCGCTTCGATCTCAGGCCGGCTTCGGTCCCAGGATGTAGCGCTGTATCGTCGGGGCGATCCACTCGATGAGATCGGCGCGCTTGAGGCTGGCCACGGGCTGCAGCTGCAGGATATAGCGGCAGTAGGCCAGGCCCATGATCTGCGTCGCCACCAGCCCGGCGCGCGTGGGCGCCGACCTGGTGTCCTCGCAGACCCTGGCGATCGCAGGCGCCACTTGCGCGGCGAACACCGCCCGCAGGCGCTCGGCTGCGCCGGCATTGGTCGCCGTCGTGCGCAACAGAGCCTTCAGGACGTCGTCATCTTCCCAGCGAGACAGGAAGTGCTCCACGAGTGCAGCGCCCACCTCCTTGCGCGGGAGCGCCGCCAGGTCCGGGACGTCCAGCTCGATTTCCGCCGCAGCCGCCAGCAGCCCCTCCTTGTTGCCGTAGTAGCGCATCACCAGGGCGGGATCGATTCCCGCATCCGCTGCAATCGCGCGGATCGTCGCGCGTTCATAGCCGTCAGCCGCAAACCGCTCGCGCGCCGCAGCCAGGATGCTCGCACGCGTGGCCTCTCCACGCCGTGCTCTGGGGGTTTCTTCGTTCATGGGACCAGCATACTCAACAAGCGTTGACTTTTCCATCGGACCGGCCCTATAGTCAACGCTCGTTGACAACAAGCGTTGACACCGACGGGAGGAGAACGGCATGCGCGGCACGACGGTGAGGGGCGTCCTGGTGACGCTGAGCGGGATCGGCCTGGCCGGATGCGCCTCGCTGGGCAGCGTCCCGGGTGTCCGCAGCCACGCGCACGACCCAGGGACGCTGCAGGTGTCAGCCACCATGGCAACCGCACATCTCGATGAGACTGCGTGGCCCACAGAGGATTGGTGGCGGACATTCGCAGACCCGCAACTGGATCAGATCGAAGCCGAGGCGCTGGCGGGGAATCCCTCGTTGAGCATTGCGCAGGCCCGTGTCGACCGCGCGAGCGCGGCCGTCGGCGCTATCCATGCAAAGCAGCTCCCCAGCGCGGACGCGGACTTCAGCGCAACCCGCGAGCGCTTCAGCAACCACGACGTCGTGCCACCGCCGTTTGGTGGCAGCTCACAGACCGAAAGCCGGCTGGCACTGGATTTCGGCTACGAGTTCGACTTCTGGGGCAAGAACCGTGCGGCACTGGCCGCCGCCCTCGACGACGCAGCGGCCGCGCGGGTTGACGCTTTCGCCGCGCGTCTCGTGCTCGCATCCGCTGTTGCCGGCACGTACGTCCGGTTGGCCCAGATTTACGATCAGCTGGACATCGACCAGCGGACCCTGCAACAGCGTCAGCAGATCTACGATCTGACTCAACAGCTCGTCTCCGCAGGTCTGGGAACGCGGGTGGAGCTGAAACAAGCCGAAGCGGAGCTGCCCGTCATCCGGGAGAGCATTGCCGCCCTGGCAGAGGCGGAGGCGAGGACGCGCAACCAGCTCGCGGCCCTCATGGGCGAGGGCCCGGATCGCGGCCAGGCCATTCAGCCTCCGAAGCTGCACTCCATCCGGACCGAGGCCACGTTGCCGTCGCGACTGTCTATGGATCTGCTGGGGAGGCGCCCTGACGTGCAGGCGAGCCGCCTGCGTGCGCAAGCGGCCGCGCAGAGCATCAAGGTCGCCAAGGCGCGCTTCTATCCTGATGTGAACTTGATTGCCTTCCTGGGATTCCAGAGCATCGGGTTGTCCCAGCTCCTGGAGGCCGGAAGCCACATCGCAGGCGTCGGCCCAGCGGTGCGGCTGCCGCTTTTCGAAGGAGGGCAGCTGCGCAGCGAGCTCGCCGGCCGCCACGCCGACTACGATGCAGCGGTCGAGCAGTACAACCAGACTCTTGTCGAAGCGCTGCGTGAAATCGCGGATCAGCTGGCGGCGTGGCGCTCCGTAACCTCGCAAACCAAGGAACACGAGCTCGCAATCGCGGCAGCGCGCGACGCCTACGATCTGTCGGTGCAGCGCTACCGCGAGGGCGTCGGTACCTACTTGACGGTCCTGTCGGCCGAAACACTGGTGCTGCAGCAGGAGCACCTGGGAGCTGATCTGCGAGCGCGCGAGCTCGCGGATCGCATCAATCTGATCAGAGCACTCGGCGGTGGATTCCAGCCACCCCCCTCCCCTGCAGCCCGGTTGGCACAAGGAGAATTGCGATGAGTGACATCAGTGCCAGGACTGCCGGCCCGGCGAACACCATGCCCTCCCCGCCGAGCGCGCCCGCCCCGGGGAGTGAGGCGGACACTGTCCCGGCGAGCCGCAAACGACGCCTCATTCTGGCCGTGCTCGGAACGTTTGTCCTGGCTGGACTTGGCTACTTCGCGTACTGGCTGACGACCGGTCGCTACATCGAGTCGACGGACGATGCCTATGTCTCCGGCAATATGGTGCAGATTACACCGCAGGTCGCCGGCATCGCCGTCGCGATCGCGGTAGATGACACTCAGTCTGTGCGAGCGGGGCAGCTTCTCGTGCAACTGGATCAAGCGACACCCCATGCGGCGCTGCTGCACGATGAAGCCGCACTCGCAGAAACAGTGCGTGATGTGCGCAATCTGTTTGCGCAGACCGCTCAGTTGCGGGCCTCCGTGGCCGCGCGCGAGATCGACCTTTCCAAGACCGAGGCGGATCTTGCACGACGCGAGCGTCTCGCCAGCTCCGGAGCAATCTCGAGCGAGGAAGTGCAGCACGCACGCGATGCACTCCGAAGCGCGCGGGCGCAGCTCGAGGGTGCGCGTCAGCAGTTGGCAGGCGACGAGGCACTGACCAAAGGGACGACGGTCGCGTCGAATCCGAGAGTCCAAACGGCCGAAGCACGGTTGCGCGCCACCTACCTGGATTACGAGCGCACCGTGATCCCCGCCCCGGTCGACGGTCTCGTGGCCAAGCGTACCGTTCAGCTCGGCGAGCGCGTCAATCCCGGCTCCGTGCTGATGGCCGTCGTGCCGCTCGATGAGGTGTGGGTCGATGCGAATTTCAAAGAGGGCCAGCTGAAGTCGATCCGTGCAGGCCAGTCGGTGAGACTCACGGCGGATGCCAACGAGTTCGAGTATCACGGCCGGGTCGTCGGATTTGCCGCCGGCACCGGCGCGGCGTTCGCGGTGCTGCCGGCCCAGAACGCGACGGGCAACTGGATCAAAGTCGTGCAGCGTCTTCCGGTCCGCATTGCCCTCGATCCTCGCGAGCTCGCGGCCCACCCCCTGCAGATCGGCCTTTCGATGCAGGTGAGTATCGACGTTCACGACCGGCCGGCCGCCTCATCAGCGCGCACGGATGACTCTCGCAACGCCGCCGGTGCCGCCTACCGCACTTCAGTGTTTGCCGGCGAGGAGCGCGACATCGATGCGCTAATCGCGAACATCGTCGCGCAGAACGATGTCGGAGACCCGTCGGCAGCCTCTGCCTCACGTGATGCCAGCGAGCACACTGTGGCGCGACTGGTGCGCCCATGAGCGAGGCACCCAAGCCCCCGCTCCAGGGGCAGGCTCTCGCGCTGGTCACGTTGGCTCTGGCGCTCGGGAATTTCATGGAAGTGCTCGATACTACGATCGCCAATGTCGCCGTGCCTCACATCGCCGGCGATCTGGGCGTAAGCCCGAACGAAGCGACCTGGGTCATCACTTCCTATGCTGTCGCCAACGCAGTGTCGGTGCTCCTGTCGGGTTGGCTCGCGCAGCGCTTCGGCCAGGTGCGGGTATTCATCAGTGCTGTTCTGCTGTTCACCACGGCCTCCCTCCTGTGCGGCCTCGCACCCACGTTCGCATTCCTGCTCGCGTGCCGCATCCTGCAGGGCTCGGTGTCGGGCCTGATGGTCCCGCTCTCCCAGACTCTGCTCCTGTCGAGCTATCCGCCGAGACGCCAGGGAGTCGCGCTGGCCATCTGGGGGATGACCATCGTGGTGGCCCCGGTTGTCGGACCCATACTCGGCGGCTGGCTGACCGATCACTACAGTTGGCCATGGATCTTCTACATCAATGTGCCCGTGGGGTTCGCCGTTGCCTTTTTCACTCGCCAGCTGCTGGCCGGGCGGGAGACACCCACGCGCCGCGTGCCCGTCGACACCGTGGGGCTGGCACTCATCGTCGTGTGGGTAGGTGCATTGCAGATCATGCTCGACAAAGGCAACGAGCTCGACTGGTTCGATTCGCGCTTCATCGACACCCTGGCGATCGTGGCCGCCCTCGGCTTCGCCCTGTTCCTCGTCTGGGAGCTCAACGAAGCCGATCCGATCGTGGATCTGCGTTTGTTCAAGCTGCGCAATTTCCGCGCCGGCACGCTCTCCGTCGGTCTCGGCTTCGGCGTTTTCTTCGGCAACGTGGTGCTGCTGCCGTTGTGGCTGCAGACGCAGATGAGTTACACCGCAACCTGGGCGGGACTGGCGGTGGCTCCCTACGGCGTACTGGCGTTTCTGCTCTCCCCGATGGTGGGGCGCAATCTCAACCGCGTCGATCCTCGGCTGTTTGCGACGGCGGCGTTCGCGATTTTCGCCCTCGCGAGCTTCTGGCGTGCCGGCTACACACCCGATGCGGACTTCGCAGCGATTGCACTGCCGCAATTGCTGCAGGGGGCCGGGATTGCCATGTACTTCGCGCCGCTCATGGCAATCGCCCTCGGCGGCCTGGACCCGCAGCGCATGGCGTTCGGATCGGGACTGGCGAATTTCTTTCGAACCACCGCGGGCAGCTTCGGTACTTCACTCGTGACGACGCTCTGGGAGCGCCGCGAGGCGCTGCACCGCACCCAGCTCATCGACAACATCTCCGCCTACTCTGCCAATGCCAATGACGCGCTCGATCAGCTTCAGCAGGCGACCGGGCTCACCGGCGAGCAGGCCCTCGCTCAGATGAACGCAGCGCTGACCCACCAGACCACGCTGCTCGCGGCAACGGATCTATTCTGGATCTCCGGGTGGTTGTTCGTGATCCTGATTGCCTCCGTATGGCTCGCTGGGAGACCCACCGGCGGCGCGATGCTGGCTGCGCACTAAGGTGCCGGACAGCGGCGCGCAAACCTGCCCTGCCGCCCGTTTTCGGCCAGGAAACCCGCCAGGGCTCTGCGCGGGGCGCAATCCGCCCGCCGGCGCCTGCAGGCCGTCGCCCGATCTGGCCCGCTCGCGCTCAGCCCCGCGGACTCTCCTCAGGCCGCTGCCCTGAAATCCCCGATCTGTGCAGCGAGCGCCCGCTGAAAGGCGGGTCTGGCTGTGCAACGCTCCACGTAGGCCGCCAGGCGTGGATCGCTCGAGACCAGGTCGGTGTGGCGCAGAATCCGCAACACAGTCGTCATCATCAGATCGCCGGCGGTGAAGCGCTCCCCGTCCAGGTAAGACTTCTCGCCGAGCGACTTGGACAGCGCTGCCAGACGTCTCTGAACGAAGGCCACGGCTCCCGGACGACGCAGCTTCGCCCACTCTTCGTCCTTGTAGAACAGATCGATCAGCGCGACGTTCATCACGTGGGGCTCGATCGAGTTGAGCGCCGCGATGAGCCATTGAGTCGCACGCGCCCGTGCACCCGCCTCGCGCGGAAGCAGCGCTTCGCAACGCTCCCCGATGTGCAGAACGATCGCGCCCGACTCGAACAGAACCAGCTCATCCTCCTGGAGAATGGGCACCTGGCCGAAGGGCTGGAGCGCGCGATAATCCTCTTTGTCCTGCTCTCCCTGCTCCAGCAACCGACTCCGATACGGCAGGCCGGCCTCCTCCAGTGCCCAACGCACCCGCAGATCGCGCACTTGGCCGCGCGCGAACTCGGGAACCCATTTGAATGCGGAAATCTGGATCATCTGCCGTTCTCCTCACCAAATCAGTCCATCCCTGCAGTCTATCCGCGGTCGCGGTTGCGCGCGCGGCCACCAACGGTCGCCTGGGGTCTGGACGCGGGGAGTGCTTCGGGGCTTCGCCGTCGAGCTACACCTGACGTCCCGGCAATGCCAGCTCGGCAACATTCACCTCGGCACGGATCTCAAATCCCAGGCTGCGGTACAACGAGATGGCCGCTTCGTTGGTCTTCCATGCATGCAGGAATACCTGCTCACCGCGCGCAGCGATTTTTGCGGCGACGGCGCGGGACAACCGGCGGGCAAATCCCAAACCGCGGAAATCCGGATGTGCGCACACACCGCTGACTTCCGTGTAGCCGGGGAAGCGCATCCGTTCTCCCGCCATCGCTGCCAGCCGCCCGTCGCGGCGGATGCCGAGGAAGCGGCCCAGGCTATGCGTCTTCGCCAGAAACGGCCCAGGCTCCGTGAGCCGGGCCAGTGCCAGCATCTCCGGAGCATCGCTGGGTCCCAACACGAGCAGGTCATCATCCTCGATGACCTCGAAGCTTCGGGTCGCGACCATCTGCACGCCTTTGGACTCTTTGATCGCCACCAGGCTGGGCGGGATCACGATCCGCGGCACCTGCAGGACATAGACGCTTTCACCGGCAGACACCAGCGATGCGAGAGCTGCGAGTGCCGCCGGTGAGTCATCGCACGCCGATGCGAATACATTGACGTCGCGGGCAAACCGCCGGGCCAGCGAGCTGCCCTCGGATAGCCGGGCGTGGCAGGTGCTCAGACTTGCCCAGACAGGTCTGTCCAGGGACTCCATGCCTTGCCTCCTTCGACGGCAGGCACGAGTATCGCACGCTCAGGCGGCAGCCTTGCGCACTGCCGTTCGGGGATCTTCGTGCTCGTGCAGGAGGCGCGTCCACATCAGCTTCAGATGGGGCGGCGACAGGCCGGAGGGCGGCAGGGAGAGCCGCAGGCTCTCGTCGTCGATGATGTGGTTGGTGTGCAGGACGGCGAGTGCACCGGCGCAGCGTCCGAAGCGCAACGAGCGCCCCAGCGGAGTCGTCGGCTCGGAGCTCACCACCTGCTCTTCCAATGCGGCCAACATCAGCTCGGAGAGCTCCCAATCCGCGCCGATCCGCCACGCCAACGCCGCCGACTGCGTGTCCAGGAGCGAAGCTAACACCAACGGATCGGGGTGGCCCCGGGCGGAGCTCTTCCAGTAGTCCATCGCGGCACGGAACAGCACGATCTCGGCCAGGCCGCTGATCAGTCCGAGCAGCTCGGCGGCAAAGCCGTCGGCCCTTTCCACCAGAGCCGCATGAGGAATGGCCGCATGCGCCGAGCGCATGGCGTGCTCCCAGACGATCTCGGGGAAGCGCGGGAATCCTTCCGCGTTGGTGACCTGAAAAATCGGCTGCAACACGGCCGCCGCCAGCAGCGATCGCAGGCCGTCACTGCCGAGAATGACGATTGCGCGCTCAATGGTCTCAACCGGCTGCAGCGTGCGGTAGTACGCACTGTTCGCCATCTTCAGCAGGCTGCCCACCAGCGAGGGATCACGCGCGAAGACGGCCGCCAGCTCACGGCGCGAGGTGTCCTCGTCATTGATGGCCCGCATCAGCTGCGGAAGCAGGTTGGGACGCCTGGGCGCATAGCGGCGTTGAGTCGCCGCATCGCCGATGAACGCCAGCGCCGATGCCACGATACGGTCGTGCTCGGGCGAGGGCTCGCCGAATTGCGCCACTCCCAGCTCGAGCTCACGGAGCCGGCGGAAGATTTCCGTGCGGTCGAGAATTTCCACGGCCGCCGCTTCCAGAACCGGGGGCTCCGGCAGGTCTGGCGGCATCTCCTGGGGCAATTCGTCGATTTTCACCGCGACGGGGGCTGCCGCGACCGGGGCCGTGACCCCAGGCGCAACCGGGCGCTGCGCAGGCCGCGCAGCGCGCCCGCGTAGCGCCGTCAAGACCATCGAATAAAGGAGATAGAGCACCATACCCGCTGACCGAACCCGGACCTACGCTCCCGATCTTCTTCAGTTTTCGGCAGGTTGGGGCGAAAGTCGGTACCGGGTTTTCAGTTTTGTGACCGGTTGCGCGATCTTCGGGCCGCCTGCTGCGACGCGGTGTCGCAGCGTGCCGTCAGGCTATTGGAGTGGAGCCCCCGTTGTCAGGCGCTCCAAGTGCCGCGGCAACGGTGGCGACGGCGAGACACGGGCGGGGATTTCGGAGTGGCTTCGACACGGCCACGCGGGCGGCGGGCACTAAACGTCGGCGGTCTCGTTCAGCCGCGCGAGCACGCTCCCGACCACCTCGTCGCAGCATCGCCCCCCAAATTCGAAGATGTCCGCTTCGGCGAGATCGATCTCCTTGGCGAGCGACTCGCGCAGCATTCCCTTGGCACGGAAGTAGCGGCTGCGCACGGTTTCCTCCGTGATCGACAGAATGGTCGCGATCTCCTGGGTGCTGAGCTCCTCGATCGAGCGCATCACGAACACCAGGCGGAATATCTCCGGAAGCTCGCCGACCTTGCGCTCCAGCACGCTGCGCATCTGGGCGCGTCCGATCGCATCGTCCGGAGACTCCTCCTCCGCGGCCACCTTGTTGCAAACGTCCATGTGACGTTCCGCGCTGACGATGGAGACGATGTTCTCCCGGCGGCTGGAGCGCCTCAGGCGGGCATTGCACTCATTCAGCACCAGGCGCGAAAGCCAGGTGGACAACGCGGACTCGCCGCGGAACTGTCCGATCGAGCGATACGCGCCCAGGTAGACCTCCTGCAGCACATCCTTGGCCTCGGCGTCGTCCCGCAGACAAGTACGGGCCAGCCGGTACAGCCGGCGGTTATATCGGCGCATCAGCAACTCGAAGGCCGAACGGTCACCGCGCCCGATACGCAGTGCCAGCGTCCGGTCATCCGGCTGCGGGGGAGGTGCGACCAGCTCTGCCCGGGTGCTCATGGACTCACTTGACCTCGATTGTGCCCTTCATCGCCGGATGGAAGGTACACGAGTAGTTGAACGTTCCCGGCTTCTTCGCCACGAACGTCCAGGATTTCGACACGTCGATACTGCCGGAGTCAAAGGCCCTGTCGGCGGCCGTCACTGTATGCGGGAACAGGTCTTTATTGACCCAGACGATCCGATCGCCCCGCCGCACGGTCAGGTGCGCCGGGGAATACTGAACGCTCTCGATCGTCACCGTATGGGTGCGCGTGGCGGCCGCGGGAAGCCTGGCGGCGGCCCCGCCGGACACCATCAGCGGCAGCAGAGCCGCCAGGCTCAGGCGCCTCAACACTTCACGCACCGCTCTTGGCGAGCTCCGCCTGGATATGCTGGGCATGCTCCAGATGCGCGACGAAGGCGGGGCGAACCTTGACCAGGAGAGACTTCAGCTCTGCGTTCTGCGCACTGGGAATCAGCGTCTTGTCGATCGCGCTCAGCACCGCTTCGTGATAGGCCACCTCGTGATCGATATAGGCTTTGTCGAAGGCGGCTCCGGAGAGCTTGCGCAACGCCGCCAGATTGTCATCCCCGCCCTTCTTCAGGCTCTCGCTCGTCGCGTTGGGCTCCGGGGTGACGTGTAGCTTCTTTACGAGCTCGCCCGCGGACTTGTTCACGCCCGTATGGTCCACGACCATACGCTCCGCGAACGCCTTGACATCGCTGGAGTGGGCCTTCTTCTTGGCCAGATTGCCTGCATCGATGTCGACCTGGTTCGCCGCCACGACAATAGCGGCAATCTGCGGGTCGGTCGGCCCGCTCTGCGCCGCCCAGGCACCCGTGGCAGCGAGGCCCAGAACAGCTGTGCAAAACACGATAGTCGGCCGCATGTCAATCTCCTTCACGCAACAGTGGCTCGAATCTCCCCTGTGAAGTTAGATGTCACGAGCCCCCGATCCGTTTCCGCAAGGGAATGCGGGCCGATGCGGCAGACTATGAGCGGCGTCACACTCCCCCCGTTCCGCATTGCGTACGTTGCTGCGGGACGGCACAGGAGCCCGCATGGCAGCACTGACCGAAACAGAGCTGGCGCAGCTGCGCCAGACTTTCGAATCCTGCGACCCCAACGGGGACGGCTTCATCGATCGCGAGGAATTCCACGCACTGCTGCGCAAGCTCGATGGCGATGTGTCGCGCGAGGAGTGTCTGCTGGATTTCGAAGTCGCCGATACCGAAGGGGACGGCTTCATCGGCTTCAAGGAATTTGTGATCTGGTGGACTGGTTGATGGGCGAAAAGCGTGGTTTTCGCCGGCGTCCCGAACCTCCGAGGCAATTTTCGGGGAGTTGAGGCCCCGGCCTAGCCCATGCGCCGAGGGCGCAAGACGAACCGCGGTGAGTGATCGGGACGCGTTGAGAGAGTGCCGACCGGCAACACCGGACGCTCTCCTGTGAGCGTCACCGTGAACCTGCGTACGAGGCTCGCAACCGCCAGGATCGACTCCGACAGAGCCAACTGGGCGCCGATACACACGTGCCGTCCGATACCGAACGGCAGGAAGGTAAATCGGTCCGGCTCGCGGCCATTGAGAAAGCGCGAGGGGTCAAACACCTCGGGCCGCACCCACCAGCGCGGGCTGCGATGCAGCAGCCAGTAAGGCAGCAATACGATGGAGCGCTCGGGGATCGTGGTCCCGCAGACCTCATGCGAACGCAACGCGAGCCGCCCCGTCATGAATGCGGGTGAATAGAGCCTCAACGTCTCCTGCACCACCGCGCGGGTCATCACGAGACTGGACATTCCGGAGGCTGCGGCCTCGACCGACAGGTCTGTCCTTGAAGCTTCCTCGGCGATCGCCGCCTGCCATTGGGGTGCGTGGGCGAGCAGTGTGCACGCCCAGAAGAGCGTCAGAGCCGTCGTTTCATGGCCCGCGACGATCATTGTCGATACTTCGTCCAGCAGCAGATCCTCGCGATCGGCCGCGTGTGCCTCCGATAACAAGTCGAAGAGATCACGTGCCGTGCTCACAGGCCCGGCCGTCCGACGCTGCTGCACGATGGTGCGCATCAGTCGGGTCCAACGGCGCCGGAACAGTGCTCGCCGCACACGGTGGATCGTGGGTACGCCTTCGGGAAGCAGGACATCGCTCAGATAGAGACGTCCGACCGTCTGCATGTACTCGCTCGTCATCCGCTGCAGCTGCGGACCAAACGTCGACACCTCCAGGGAGAACAGCGAGGTCGCCGCAATCTCCAGGCTCAGCATCTGCATCTCGCGCAGAAGGTCTATCGGTGCGCCGCACGACAGCTCCAGGCGGCGGCAGGCCGCTTCCGTGCAGCGGATGATGTGCTGAGTCAGCATGGGAACGTTGCGTGGGGTGAACGCTGGCGACATGGCTCGGCGCTGTCGGCGCCAGGGCTCTCCTTCGCTCACCAGCAGCCCCTGGCCAACGATGGGCCCAAGGACTCGCCGCCCCACAGGCAGGCGGACATAGTCGTCCGCGTGGGTGATCATGACGTGCCGGACGGCATCCGGCCAGGCCGTCAGGACCAGCGTCCGTCCGGCGACGCGATAGCTGACCACCGGCTCGTCAAGGCAGCGCGCCGGAAACGCGGTGTAGGCGTTGCGCCGTAACCCCATCAGCACCTGCAGGCCGCCGCGATCAGGAGATATCGCAGGCATGGGAAGCACGACGGCCGGATCGAGGGCGGTGGAATTCATGGCCGCGCTACAGTACGCGATACGAGCGGCGCGCGCATGGGTGCGGCGCGTGGACAGAGGCCTAGTAGATCGCCTTGCTCATCAGCCGTTCAATGGCAGACAGGTCCGGCCCCTGGTCCCCAATGTCCCCGACCACACGTCCGGAGGGAAGCCGGAGCCATTTGCGTGTCCCATCCTTGCGCATCACGGCGACCACCGTTCCCGTGTCTGCGGCAACGTCGTGCACAGGATCGAACTCGTGCACTTTGCCCGTGCATTCATCGAGGATGAACGAGGGTACGCGATAGAAGAACGCCGAGACCAGATCCTGCGGAGAGAAGTACTGGGAGAAGTACTCCTCCGACTTGCACGGATGGGTGTGATACAGCCCGACCAGAACATCCCCGGGCGCGCGCTGCTTGTCGGCATCCATCTCCACCGCGTCCACTTTCTGCAACGTCCTGGGGAACGGGGAGTAGCGTAGCTCGCCTTCGTGCGTGACCAGGATGCCGCTGTACTCCCAGCGATACCCATTCGGCGCATAGAAAGCCCAGCGAAGGGCCCGCGTGGCCATGCTTTGCAGCTCAGCTTCGTCGGCGAACGGCTGCGAATCGGCGGCGAACGCCGCCATCGGAAGTAATGAGGCCATCGCCAGCGCGATAGCGATTCTGATGCTCACACGCCCCCCAACCGCTCCAGGCGGTCGCGCTCGGGAGATCCGCAAGAATCTCGCCGAGCGACCCATTCTCCTCGATGGATTGTTACCGGCGGGCGGAAGCGCAGCCGTGAAGTCCATCCCCGATCATGAATGGGACCCGCTACGGATTTCTCAGTTCCGATACGATTTGCGCTTGAGCTTGCGGTGCTCGATCTCCAGGGGATAGATCGGGCAGTGCGCCAGGATCTGCTCGGCCTGGGCGCGTGCCGGCGGGGGAATCTCCGGCGGGACCGAAGCAATAAAGGCGTCGAAGCGCTCCTGCATGCCGTCCTTGAATTCCGGGTGGCTGAAGATGAACAGATCGTTGTTGCGCACGCCGTTCAACACGCGCTCGCCCGCTTCCAGCGGCTCCATCATGACGGAAGGACCCCGTCCGTAGCGCGGCGGCGGGCGCTGATCCGCAGGTCGGTTATCCGTGATCACCCCGCCCGGGCAGAATGCGGAAGTACCGATGTTGGTACCCTCGAGCTCCACGCGCAGCGCCTCCATCAAACCGACGGCGGCAATCTTGGTCGCCGTATAGACCCCGGCGAGCACACCCGGCACGACACCGCTCATCGAAGCGGTCGTGACGATGTGAGCGCCCTCGCCGTGCTGCTTGAAATGCGGCAGGCATGCCAGCACGCCGTTATAGATCGCCGTGAAATTGACGGCGACGGCATTGTCCCAGACGTCGGCCTTGGCCGTGCTCGCCTCGTCCAGGGTCTTCGCGCCGGCGTTGTTGACGAGCAGGTGCAGGTTGCCGAACTTGCCTTTGATCTCCTCGAGCAGCCGGGTCCAGCCGTCGCGATCGGTCACGTCGTGCTTGATCGCATGCACACCCGCGTTGCCGGGTTTGAAGAACGGCAACGCCTTCTGCAGCCGGGCCTCGTTACGATAGCCGATGACGACCTTCATGCCGGCGTTGGAGCAGGCACGCGCGATGCCGAGGCCGATCCCGTCGGAGGAAGCAGTGATGTAAGCGGTCTTCCCGGCAACATCCTTCAAGGGCGGCGGCTGAGCGACCTTGGGCGCCGGTGGCATGCGCGGCTGCGCCCGCGCCGGCCGGGTAGCGCCGGCGCCGCCGAGGACGGCCAACGCCCCCGCGCTGAGCGCCATTCCCTCGAGGAATCGCCTTCGATCGGGCACGCTCGCCTCCTCCGTGTCCCCGGGTGCACGCGTGGATTCGTCATTCGATCTGGACATGTTTGACCGCCCCTCAGAACGTCTTGCGTACGGAAACCAGGAACTCGCGTGGCCGGCCCGGCTGGCCCGTCACTGCGTCATAGGTGGACCACAGATTCTGCTCCGTCAGGTAATACATCCGGTCGGTGACATTGGAGATGAGCACCGAGGCCTCCCAGCCACCATGCATCGATTGCCACGTGAGATGGGCATTGAGGGTGCCATACCCCCCTTGCCTGGAAATGAGCTCGTTTTGCGAATCGTTGAACACCGCGCTCTGATAGGTGTAATCGGCACGTGGGATCAGCGAACCCCACTGCCCCAACGATATCGCGTACTCGGCACCCGCGTTCCCCTTCCACCTCGGAGTGAGCGGCGGCACGTCCTGCAGCGTCGGCCCGCCGGGATTGGTCACCGGATTGTAAGCCGCGCCACCCAGGCTGTTCGTGTGATAGTTGAGGAAGCCCACTGATCCGTCGATCGTGAATCCACGGACCGGGCGCGCCTGCACCTCGAGCTCCAACCCGGAGATCCGTACCGAGCCTACGCTTTGTGTCAGAAATGCCGGCAGGCCCGTACCGGGATCGACGGTGGCGACCGGCAGCTGCAGGTCCGTGTAATCGCTGACGAACGCCGCGACATTGGCACGCAGCTTGTGCTCGAACCACTCGCTCTTGAGGCCGAGCTCGTAGGCTTTGACCTTCTCCGGACCGAAACTCGTGACCTGGGTGCGGGTCAGCGGCCGTGGGTTGAAGCCCCCGGACTTGTAGCCGGTGGAGAACTGCAGGTAGCTCATGACGTCCGGCGTCCATTGGTAGGACACGCCTGCCTTCGGATCGAAGCGCGAGATGCTGACGTTGCCTACCGGATACGGCGGCGCGAATCCCGCCAGGAAATTCCCATTGTTGGTCGGGAACAGGCCCGGCGCCACGATGCCTTTCAGGTTCGGCTCGAAACGGTAGAAGGTGTAGCTCTTGGTCTCGTGGGAGTAGCGGCCGCCGAGCTCGATCGACCAGCGGGTGGAGATGCGGTAATTGGCATGCGCGAACCCGGACTCGTCCTTCGAGGCCGCCGGGTCGTTGGTCAGAAACAGGATCCCGCGCCCTCCCACGTTGCTCGGTTGATCGACGATACCGCTGTTCAGATCCCTGCTGTCGAGGTAGTACCCCCCGAGAGTCCAGTCCAGCGCGTTGCTGAGCGCGTGACCGCTCACCTGCAACTCCTGGCTGAACTGATGATGCGAGAGGAAGTTGATCGGCAAGTTGCCGGTGATCGGCGCTCCGGAGGTGTCCTGGGCAAACTCCCCGTGATAGCGGCGATAGGCCGATATCGACTTGACGTGTACGCCGCTCCAGGGTGTGTCCCAGTCGATCGTGCCCGCCGCGCCCCAAGAATGCAGCGTGCTCGTGTCAGGTCCCGTGACGCCGGTGAGCGGATCGGTGAAGGTGTTGTAGGTGGTGAAGGGGCTCGGAGTGATGAATCTGGAATCGAGCGGCACGCCGAACTGGGGGATCGAGGTATTGGCGCTGAACAGCGCCAGGGTATTGGCGATCTGGGATCCGGGTACCCCAGGGGTTCCGGTCGGATTCGGCGGCAGTCCGATGGCGATCAGCTTGTTGGCGGGAGCCTCGCCGCGATCGTCCATCAGGTCCGCGGCGAGATTGACCTCCAGCCCCTCGGCGGCCAGCCAGCGCAACGCCAGCCGGCCCACCTGCACGTCATCCCCGCCGTAGGTGCCGATCCTGCAGCCGTTGATGAACGTAGCCGGTTTGAGCTTCCCGGCCAGCGCCGGGTTGGCACAGGCGAAGTCGTACACATCCATGTAGCCGTCGCTGCGATTCGAGCCTGCCGATACGCGCATGAACAGGCGATCGGGGATGAGCGACACATCGAGCGCTCCCTTGTAGCGCTGCCGCGAGAAGTCTCCATAGCCGGCTTCGATGTACCCGGACCCATCCCCCGTGGGCTTCTTGGTCAGCAGCCGCACCGCGCCGCCTTCGGTGTTCTTGCCGAACAGCGTCCCCTGCGGGCCCCGCAGGACCTCGACGCTGTCCACGTCCGTCAGGTCGAAGATGGAGCCGAAGGCGGTTCCGAAATAGACGTCGTCGATGTAGAAGGCCACACCGGGCTCGAAGGTGTATTTGAAGTCCGACTGCCCGATGCCCCGGATGGAGACGAACGCGAGCTTGCCGAAGCCCGAGCCGGCCTGCTCCAGGTTGACGTTCGGAGCGATATTCGCCACCTGCGTGATATCGACGTAGCCGCGGGCGTCGAGCTGCTCGCCGGTGACCGCCGTGATGGCTATCGGAGCGGTCTGCAGGCTTTCACTCTTGAACCGCGCGGT
>Ga0105240_10002732_pt1 | contig 27993 bp, 23 predicted proteins | sample KBSC54metaG_FD_80426 | JGI IMG/M metagenome (GOLD analysis project Ga0105240, IMG submission 80426) | Corn rhizosphere microbial communities from Kellogg Biological Station, Michigan, USA - KBS C5-4 metaG | ecosystem: Host-associated > Plants > Roots > Rhizosphere > Soil | place: Michigan, USA... | reverse complement strand
GGGGTGAATGGAAATCAGAGGTGTGCGGGAACTACTTCAGGTGTACGACGCGGATCTCAGTCAATCTCGTTTCTCGGACGCGAATCTGCGGGACTCCTCTTCAGCACTCGCCGATTGATACGGGTAGCTGGAGTTCGGTCCGGAAGTCAGTTTCTGACTTCGCCAAGAAGCGTGCGGGAAGGTGATAGCCGCGCTGGTCGGCACTGAATCGGATGTACGATTCTCGTAGCGGCCCGTCAGCCCGCGACCCGGTGATGCTCATCCAAGCATCGATTGCGCGGGATGCATCGCCCCCCTTGTCATAGCTACCCGAAAAGAAAGCGCACACCGCGCGTGGTGCCCCGTCGACCATGCGGCCACTTACGGCAGCGACTGCGGACTGGAGAACAGGCACGCACACTTCAACATCGGCGTTGCGCCTGCGACGATATCCGTCGTGCAGAAGCAAAAACGGCCGCGCCGGCGCACGCGCGCCATGTCGTGCAACCGTGCGCTCCGCGGCCTCGAACATGCGATATACCGAGGGGGGCATCGAGCGCACGCGGTCGCGAATGGCTAACACTGGAACCGCAGGAATGCGACGCAGGTTGGGCGATGTCAGGTGCAATCGTCCGTCCGGCGCCGACAGGTCGAGCATCCAACGCTCGATGTAAGCCACGCGCGCGCGGTCGCGGTCAATGAGTCCCTGAAGCCGATTGCGTAGAGCCAGGAGCACGGTCGCGCGCCGTTCGGCGCTTTCGTGCGAGGCGACCCAACGCTTCAAATCCGCGATGGTGCAGCCGAGCTCGCGCAACCATCGCAGCTCATGTAACACCTCGAGCTGATCGGCTTCGTAGTACCGGTAGCCCGAGTGGGGATCAACATAGCTCGGACGGAAAAGCCCGATACGATCGTAGAATCGTAGGGTCTTGATACTGACCGAGGCGCGCTCGGCGAATACTCCGATCCTCAACATGGCAAGCCTATTGAGTCTCCCCCAGGGGCAGGGTTCAGTATGACAGCTTTCCGGAGATTCGAAATGTCTCGACGGGCTTGCCCTTCGGTATTCGCGCTTCTGATCGGCTGCATTCTGCTTCAAGCCAGTGGCGTCGCTGAGGTGCTGGATCTACCCCGCAAGACGGGTAGCGGGAACGAATCGTACCCGGGAGTGATCGTTACGTACGACGCCATGCGGGACGCCGACGGCCATCGGCTTCGGCTCATCGCGACCTATCCGGATCACCCCAAGAGTCGTGGGATTCGATTCCCCGTTATTTTCGTGGTCGGCTGGTTGAGCTGCGATACCGTGGAGGCGCCACCAGGCACGGCCGATGGAACTCAGCGGTTGCTACAAGCCATCGCCCAGATCCCAGGGTTCGCGACCGTTCGTCTGGAAAAACCTGGCGTCGGTGACTCCGAAGGAGACTGCGGCAAAACGGATTTCCTGACCGAGCTCGCCGCATATCGACAAGCGTTCCGACGCCTCGGAGAGTATCCATTCGTAGACCCGGAGCGCATCTTCGTCTTCGGCATGAGCAATGGCGGCGGCTTTGCACCACTCGTCCCCGAAACTACAGCGGTCAAGGGATACGTCGTTGACGGCGGATGGATCAAGACATGGTTCGAGCATATGTTGGAGATTGAGCGGCGGCGCATGGCGCTCTCCGGCCACCCGTCCGCTGAGATCAATTCCCTCATGACCCAAGTGGAGAAGCTATACAGCGCATTTCTACTCGAGCGGCGCTCACCCCATGAAATCTTTGTCCAACATCCGGAACTCGCTTTGCTCTGGGACGGACCCTACGACCAACAGTATGGCCGGCCAATTGTTTACTACCAACAGTTGCAAGACCTCGATCTGATGAGTGCCTGGTCCACGGTGCGCGTCCCGGTCCTGGCACTGCATGGCGAGTACGATTGGATCATGAGCCAGAGCGACTTCGAGTTGCTCGTCGAGCTCGTCAATCGCAATTGCCCGGGAAGTGCTGAGCTCCTGGTGCTTCCCCATACCGGTCACACTTTCGAGCACTACGACTCAATGCGGCAGGCCTTCGAGGGCAAGCAACTGCCGTTCGATGATGGTGTCGTGCGGCCTATTCGGGATTGGTTTGTGCGGCATCGGTAACGGGCGAAAGGTCACCTGCTCAGGTAGCGCAAAGCGCACCCACCGTCGCATAATCCCCGCTTGCACTGAAGTTAGAGTCACCTGGGTTCAGTGGCGCCCGATAGGAGTTCCCATGACCTCCCCCCTCCGCCTCCCCTCACCCACCCTCACCCTACTATTGTTAGCCCTGTTCACGGGAACGGCCGCAAACGCCCAAACCATCCGCCCCGTTTCCGCCGCCCTCTGGCAAGCCGTGCTGGCAAGCCCACGCGCCACACCCGTAGGCGGAGCGGTAAAGGGTGACGTCACCATCGTGGAGTATTTCGACTACAACTGCCCCGACTGCCGGGCATTCGACCCGAAGGTGCGCCAGCTTTTGGCGAGTGACCCGAAGGTAAGGATCATCCGCAAGGACTGGCCGGTCTTCGGTGACGTGTCGGCCTACGCTGCTTATTGCTCATACGCAGCGGCAAGGGAGGGCAAGTATCAACTGGCGCATGACGCGCTGATCGGGTCCAAACAGGATCTCGACAAGAAAGAAGATGTGCAGAACGTGATGCGGGCGGCAGGGTTTGATATGAAGAAGATCGATGCTGACATCGCCCAACACGAGAAGGAATACAGTGCGATCATTGCTGCCAACGAGCACGAAACCGAATCGCTGGGGCTGAAGGGGACGCCCGGCGTGGTCATCGACGGCAAAGTCGTATCGGGCAGAATTGACTACACACGATTGACCAGCCTGGTAGCGCAGGCTCGCAAGCAGTGAGCACCGGCGGCGGCCGCACGCACGCACGCTAGCCATGACACCCGCCCCCGCACCTGAGCTGACTCAAGCCCTCTTCAACCCCCGCCCCTCCGCGGAAGGCCCCACCTGCGGCCGCACCCGATTCGGCGCCGGTCCGGTGGACTGCCGGAAGGTCAGCGTCGACGGCAACATGTGCTTGGGATTCTCCAGCGCCTCGCCGCGCAAGTGACTCAACAGCAGCGCGGTGGCTTCCGCAGCCATGTCGGAAATGGGTTGCCGGATGGTGGTGAGCGCGGGCCACACCTGGCTCGCGAGCGGGGAGTCATCGAAGCCAACCACCGAAACATCCTCCGGCACACCCAACCCCATGCTGTGGGCGACCGACAAAGCCCCGGCAGCCATTTCGTCGTTACTGGCAAAAATCGCGGTCGGCCGTTTCGAGGGTGGCACGTTCAAGAGCTTACGGGCACATTGAACGCCGGAGGCATGTGAGTTGTAGCCCTGTGCCACGAGAGTTTTGTCGAGTCGCAGGCCGCAAGCCTTCAGTCCGTCGAGATAACCGCGGTAGCGATCCATCACCGCGGCGTGGTCAGGGTTACCGATAATGAAGCTGATCCGCTGATGGCCCAGTGAGGCCAACTGCTCGGTCATGCTGGCGCAGCTCTCGCGATCGTTTGTGAACACGCTCCGATCCATGTCGGCGTGCTTCCCCGGAGCGATGCGCACGAACGGAATGCTATGGCTTTCGAGCACGTCGCTCACCGAGCTCAGGTCGGAGAGCGGTGGCGTGATCATCACACCGTCGACACGCGACTGGCGGATGTTGCGAGCCAATTCATCCACCAGTGTCGGTGCGTTGTAGTCACACGACTGCATGACGATCTGGTATTTCGCGGCGCGACTTTTCTCGGTCGCGCCGGCAAGCACGCTGGTCGCGTAATAACCGCACGAGACGTCATACAACAGTCCCAGTAAATACGAGCGATTGCCGCCAAGCCCGCGGGCTGAAGGGTTCGGGTGATAGTCGAGTTTCTCGATCGCCCGAGCCACCCGCTCGCGGATTTGGGGTTTGACGGTTTTTACGTTGTTGATGACCCGAGAAACCGTCTTTATGGAGACGCCGGCGTGTTTTGCGACGTCAATGATTGTTGCGTTTCCCATGGTTGGCGCGAGAGTGGCGCGTCGCAATGCCGATTGCAATAGCTCAGGCCGTAGCCGTACGCAAACAGCGGATTGGCATAAGGATGCGTCGGGTCTGGCGCGCCCGTCGCGGGCCATGTGTAAGAAAGGCGTCCCGTGAAGTCGACATTGACGCGCCCCTTGTTGTTTCGGAACAAGACATCGGCTACACCTTCACCTTCGGTTCCGGGCAACCACGCCACCACGAACGCGTTCGCGGCCTCGATTTCCGGCGTCACGCCCCGCGGCCGCCCGGTCAGGAAGACTGCGACCACCGGAATGCCTTGGTGCCGCAAGCGCTGCATGAGCTGCACATTGGGGTCATCGCCACCCAATGCGGCCGCGCTCGCTATGGTTGCTGGCGGCGTCCACTGTCCGGGCAGTGGAGTCTCAGGCCAGGGCCGGCGCAGATCGGGTGCCGGATTACCGTCCGGCCCATGAAAGTCGAGCGAGCGAATACTGCCGTGCCATTCGGCGTAGGGATTCTCGCCGAATACGACAATCGCCACGTCCGGTTTCTGGCGATAGCTGCCGTCCGCGCTCAGGGTCGCAGTACCGCCGGCGTTCTTCACCGCAGCCTGGATGCCGCCGAAAATGGACGTTGCACCCGGAAAGTCTGCGTTGGAGTTCTCGGTGCCTTGCCAGGTCAGTGTCCAGCCGCCGGTTTGTTTCTCAATGCTGTCTGCGCCGTCGCCGGCGACCAGCACATGCGCTTGCGGATGCAAAGGCAGCAGCCCACCGTCGTTCTTCAACAGGACCAGCGACTCACGCACGGCCTGGCGGGCGATCGCCCGATGCTGCGGCGATCCCAGTTGCGCACGACTGTTGGCAAGCGCCCGCGAGGAAGGCCGCCCTTTCTCAAACAGACCGGCGCGCAACTTCACCCGGAGAATGCGAGTAACCGCATCATCGATCCGCGATTCGGGGATATCGCCGTCGCGCACCGCCGAGACGGTGTTCTCAATGAACGTCTTCCAGGCCTCCGGGACCATGAACAGATCAATGCCGGCATTCACCGCCTGGGCGCAATGATCCACCGAGCACCCCTGAACCTCATCGATGCCGTTCCAATCACTCACCACCAGTCCGTCGAAGCCCATCCGGCTCTTCAACACGTCGGTGATCAGGTAGTGTTGGCCGTGAATCTTCGGTCCTCGCCAACTGTTGTAGGAGACCATCACCGTCTGGACGCCGGCCCCAATGGCGGACAGGTACCCCTGCGCATGTATGTCGAGCAATTCCTGCTCGGAGGACAAATTGTCCCCGCGATCGATGCCCTGGTCAGTGCCACCATCGCCGAGATAGTGTTTGGCGGTCGCCAGAATGTGGCTGTTGTCCAGGAATGATGCCGTCCCGGACTTGCCTTGTAGCCCCTCCACCATGCGACCCGCATACTGACGCACAATGTCGGGACGATCCGAATAGCCTTCGTAGGAGCGGCCCCAACGGCCGTCGCGAACGACCGCCAGTGTCGGCGCGAAAGTCCAGTCAATCCCCGTCACGGCCACTTCGCTTGCCGTGGCTTCGCCGATTCGTTGGATGAGGTCCGGGTCATGCATGGCGCCCAGGCCCACGTTGTGAGGAAACAGTGTCGCGCCCATCACATTGTTATGGCCGTGAACTGCATCCGTCCCCCAAAACACGGGAATGGCCGGATTTCCCCGGGAGGTATCCATGGAGGCTTCATAGAAACGATCAGCCAGGGTGACCCAGTCGGAGATCGCCGCGTGTTTGTTGTTGGCAGGGAACGCGCCGCCACCGTTCAAAATAGAGCCGATATGATACTTGCGTACATCGTCCGGAGTGATATAGCGGATATCCGCCTGCACCATCTGTGCGACCTTCTGCTCCAGTGTCAGCTTTCCGAGTAGCGTCGCGATCCGCGCTTCGATCCGTGGGTCTGTGGTGACCGCCGGCTTTACAGCGGGCCAGGCGACCTGCTGCGCGGGGTCATGCCCCCACACCGGCGCAGTGTCCGCGCCGTGAGCAGCCGAAGCGGCGGCCGCCGTAATCGAGGCGCTCAACAGCACGCGGCCCACCATGGACCGCAACGAAAGACTCATCTTCATCATCCCTCCAAAATATGGAAACTGTTCGGTAGCTGTGAGTTAGCGATGTCGGGCCCCACCCGAAAGGGCCACACGCTGTCAACAACCGGCGGCGCCCCCACCGGCGATCACGATTTCGAGATTCGCTTTCCCCTCGGAGCGCGACGCCCGCGCTTGCACTCAGCGAACACTCCTCAAGGGTGTCAGGAGGGCGGCCCCCACCATGGGGACCGCGCCCGCTACCAGAAACAACAATGTGAAGTTTCCCTGGCTCGCCGCGAGAATGACGGGCGCCACCAGCGGCGCAATGACCTGTGGCAGGGTGTTGGTGACGTTGAGAAGGCCGAGATCCTTGGCCGCATGATGTTCCCGATCAGGCAGAACCTCGGTTACCAGGGCGAGGTTGACGCCCTCGTAAACGCCGTGTCCAACTCCCATCAGCGCCACTCCACACAAGAACAGGGTGTAGGACGGCGCCATCGCGATGAGCCATAGCCCCAGTCCCTGGAGCACCGAGCCGGTCATGGCAATCGGCTTGCGACGCCCGGTCCGATCCGACAGCCGTCCTGCGATCAGGCTCCACGCCACCATCATGATCGCCTGCACCACCGTCGAGCGAAAAATGAGCCGCGGCCCCTCGGACGCTTCGAACCCCATGCCGTCAATCAATAGCATCGGTTGATAGGCCTGGAGGAAAATCGATCCCATCACAAAAGAGACGCGGCTCGCCCAAGCCCAGTAAAAATCGCGGCGGCTCAACAGCTCGGCGCCAGGTCGTGTCTGTGGGGGCGGCGTATCCGGGCGAGCCATCGGGGCATCAGGTAACACCCACGCCAATATCAACACTCCGACCAGGCCGAGCGCCCCCGGCACCAACAGGGCGAGAACCAGGTTCGCTGAGAGGAGCTGCACCAGAAAGGTGCCCACGATCTGACCGACCGGCATGCATACACCGAGAATGCCGACCACCGTGCCACGCTGAGACGAGGGCACTTGATCCGGGACGATGGCGACCATCGCAGCCAATACGGCGTTGTAGGCCAGTTGCGCCAGGCACCAGCCCACGCAGATCAGGGCCACGCTGGGCGCCAGGCCGATCAGGGCCAGGGCGGCAAGCCCGCTCGAGGCCCCTCCTACCAGGTACGGCCGCCGCCGGCCGAACGACGAGTGAGTGCTGTCGCTCAGCGCCCCGAACAGGGGATTGCTGATCAGGGCTGCAACGGCACCGGTAAACAGAACCAGCGATATGGCGCCGGTAGCGTTCTGGGCTGCGAGCTCACGAACTCGCAGCGCCAGGGTAATCATTGCGGGGGTCAGTAAAGCCAGCCAGAGCGAAGCATAGGCGAGCGCATAGATACCAATGAATCGGGCCGAGACCCGGGGCGGCGCTGGCGCTGGCATGGGCCCCCTGCCCATGACGGTGGGACGGTCACTCTAGCAGGCGTCTCGATGAGTGCCAGCTACTGCTCATGAAAAAAACGTAAGCCTATGGAAACCCGTCGGGCGATTTCCCGTAGAGCTTCTGCCGTGAACACGTTCCAAGTCGGGAAACGCACTGATGTCGCCGTGGAATTCGAGGCTTGGGGCGCACCGGACAGGCAGAGCCATCGGCCGAGACGGTAAGTGACGATGTCCTCGGCCGCCATCGCAGGACCGGCGTCGTAATCGGATGGCAGGTTGAGAAGTACAATGAAGCCCGGTCGATCCGGCGCGGCGCTGCGCAAAGTGTCATAGCGGTCGACCTCGAGTGAGAAGAGCAGCTTGCTGTCAACGACAGGTAGCCCTCTGGAGGTGGCCCGGAGTTGCCAATGCAGGCTGAAGTCGGTGAATCGCGACTGAGAATCCAAGCGCTCGCGAATGTCCACTCGGGCATCGACGCCGCAACCATCACTGTGCTGCGAGAGCCGCATGCAGGTGAATCCCGCCTCTGTCGCCACAGCCTGGAGGTACTCGAAACCTAGCCTGGCTTTCCGGTCGTTTTCGACTGGAGCGACTGCGGTATAGACGGGTTGTGACTCAACCGGCATTCGAGTTCTTCATGACACCGGCGAATAATAAGGCGCCGGTTTGATTGTCAGGAATTGTGTGAAAGAACGGATGACTGACCTCCAGGTTGACAGACTGCTGCGCCACCGCCAACGTCGACCCTAGCACTTTTAAGGACCCGGTGCGCCGAATGCGAGTTTCCTCGACTTGCACCTCGGCGTCATGCTGCACTTCGGCAAGACCGGTCGTAGGGCAGACACCCGAAAAAACGCCCTCGTGGAACCCAAAAGCGACACCCATCCCCAGTGCCGACGATGCGGTCGGCAGGGCCTGGCTGAAGGTCTCGAAATCGACACGCGTGTTGGGTAACACGACGCTCATGCCAGTCCTGCGCCGTAAGGTAGGTGCACGGCCGCAAAATTCGTGCCGAACAACACAGGAAATGGGGCATTTGGCGACAACATCATGTTGAACAGCACGGCATGACCCCTTACGGAAGTCTTCCAAGCCTGTGCGTGCTGTGACATTGCCCCTCCATCCGGGTACGCAAGCAAGCGTCGGATCTTAGCTCCCGGAGGCTCTGTCAAGCTGTGGGCAATTTGTACACTTGCGTAGCGGACCTGCTACAAAACGCGACACCACCGATTGGCGGGTCAATGGGGGTTTCTGAGAACATGGGTGACGATTGGGTCGGGTCTCGCACGGCATAGAATTCACAGCGGATGGACAGTAAGTACCCTGGACTGCTGCTCGCGACAGCCCTGGCTTTTCTGGCGAGCGTACGCCCCGCGGCAGCCGCGGACGATGACTGCAAGGGGCCTTCCAATGAGTGCGTGCCGGTCGGCGGCTGGAATTTCAGCCTGTCCATCGGTGCCGGCATTCGCACCGATCCCGTGGTTCACCAAAGCGACATTCCGCTGATCATCATCCCGCAGGTCAGCTACTACGGCGAACACTTCTTTCTCGATAATCTGGATGTCGGCTGGAGCTTCATCGACGACGATCACGTCAATCTGAGCCTGATTGCAACGCCCGGTTATGACCGGGTGTATTTCTATCGCAGTGACCTGCAGAATATTTTTGTCACCGGAGTGACCAACTTCTCTTCGGGCACCACGGCCAACAGCAACCCGAACAATTCCGGTACGGTCACCCCGATCACGACACCGAATCAGACTAATCCGCCTGCGACCAAGCCTTTTCCCTGGCACACCCGGTCGGTGACTTACCTGGCTGGACCGGAGTGGACTTTCAAGTTCCAAGGGCTGACGGGCCAGCTCGATGTGTTGCACGAGATCACCGGCCACAATCACGGCAACGAGGTTCGGGCGGCCCTCGGCATTCCTCTCGGGAAGTTTGGCGGTACGTGGGCGGCGAATGTGGGTCTGACTTGGAAAAGCTCTGCCATAGTCAACTATTATTACGGTGCACGCGGGGTTTATGACGCCGGAGCCGCCTTGGACCCCTTTGTGAAGCTGGGATACTCCCGACCGCTGAAAGGAAAATGGAAGATCACCGGGTTTGTCCAATGCGAGCGACTGGGCCACACCATCGCCGACAGTCCGATCATCAACCAGCGAATCGTTACAACCGCTTTTGTGGGCACGGCGTATTCATTTTGAAAGCGCTCGCCAAACCGGTACGGGTTATCGCACTGGGCTTGTCATTGGGGCTGGCCCCGGCGTTCTCCTTTGCGAATCCAGTGCCGGCGGGCGATGCGAATATCCATCTGGAGCTCAGTCCCCGGATCTGCACCCTGGCCAGTCACGATAAGCAGTGCCAGACCGAGGTTCACGCCCAATGGAGTGCGCCTCACGAGGAATCCCTCTGCCTGGTGATCGTTGACCGGCCCGATGTGAAGCGCTGTTGGGAGCACTATGATCGAGGCACCTACAGCATCGACCTGACCTTCGTCGATGATCTCACGTTCCAGCTCCGCGATCCGGGCCTGCAGAACATCCTCGCCACGGAGGTGCTGCGCGTGATCCGTGAGGCCCTTCATTACCGGCACAAGCGGCGCGAGCCGTGGAACATCTTCTAGTGAGTACCGCGACCACAACATCGATTCTGCTGGTCGAGGATGATGTGCGACTGGCCGATCTCGTGAGCCGCTATCTCGAAAGTAGCGGTTTTCGCGTCGCTATCGCGACCCGTGGGGACGAAGTGGTGGGCAAGGTGGAGCATGACCCTCCCGATCTGGTCATCCTGGACCTTGGTCTCCCGGGTGAGGACGGCTTTACGATCTGCCGGCACCTGCGACTCAACTACACCAACCCGATTTTGATTCTGACCGCACGCGACAGCGACATCGACCATGTGTTGGGCCTGGAGCTGGGTGCCGACGACTACGTGGTGAAACCTGTCGAGCCGAGGGTACTCCTGGCGCGCATCGGTGCACTGATGCGGCGGAGTCGGGCGCCGGCGCGTACCGAGCGCAAGACCCTCCAGTTCGGTCGGCTCATCATCAACATGACCTCGCGCTCGGTTCACCTGGACGGGCAGGCGATTTCACTGTCCGGCAATGAATTCGACCTGTTGCTGTACCTGGCCTCCCACGCGGGGGAGATCCAGTCGCGCGAGACCTTGTTCAAGGATCTGTTCAAGCGCGAATACGACGGCATGGACCGGATGTTGGATATCCGGATCTCGCGCCTGCGCCGCAAGTTGGGCGACGAGGCGGAAACGGCCGAGCGGATCAAGACCGTGTGGGGTCAGGGATATCTGTTCGTCCCTGATGCCTGGTGAGGCATGGTCCGCCACTTTCTCGGGCTCTACCTTCTCATTGTGTTCACCTTGGCGCTGGTCAGTTGGGGCCAGGACAAGCTGCTGCAGGCCTATAGCAACTCGGATGTGGCGGACGATCGTCCGGCCCAAATGACCATGGCCCTGTTGGCCGACCGGTTGCATGGCGAGCCCGAAGGAAAGTGGCACGAGGTGGTGGCCTCCGTCGCGGCCCGAACGGGTATCAACATGGAGCTGTTCGCGAACGGCGATATCGCCGGCGATGAGACGCTCACGAAATTAAAACGAGGCGACATCGCCTACATGGTATCCGACAAAGGTGATTCGTGGGCGTTGCGCCGACTGGACGATCAACACGTGTTGGCCATCAAGTCCGCCGAGCCGGTAACTCCTCGGCGTGGCCGACTGGAATGGTCGCTGACGATGGTGTTCTATGCGCTCATCGCCCTGGTGCTGATGATCTGGATCTGGCCGCTCACACGGGATCTGCGCGTATTGGAAAAAGCGGCCTCCCAGTTCGGCAATCGGAACTGGTCCTTCAATGCCAACATCAAGCCCCATTCCCAGATTTATCCGCTCTCCCAGACCTTCCGGCGCATGGCGGCGCGTATCGATGGCCTGATCGCTTCCCACAAAGACATGTCGAATGCGGTATCGCACGAGATCCGAACACCCCTGTCGCGCATGCAATTCGAGATCGAGCTGGCGCAACAGGCGGGAACGGTGGAGGAAATGCAGCGCTCCTTGACTCATGTCAAAACCGACATCGCGGCCATCAACGACCTGGTCGCCGCCACTCTGAGCTATGCCATTCTCGAGCGGGCGGATGTTTCTCTCAACATCGACGCGCACAACTTCACAACGCTCATTCCAGCGATCGCTGAGTCGGTGGCGCGTGATACACGCCCCGACCTACGCATCAGTGCCGATGTACAAGCCGATGCCACGGCTGTTCGGTGTGACATGCACCTGATGGAAACCGTACTCAAGAACCTTCTCTACAACGCCACGCGGTACGCGAAGCGTTCCATTCGCGTGACTTTCGCGAATTACGACGAGATGAACCGCCTCTTCGTGGACGACGACGGTCCGGGGATTCCCGAAGCTGACCGTCGCCGGGTATTCGAGTCTTTCGTACAACTCGAGCGTGTCGCCGGCCGTAAGACGGGGTTCGGACTGGGTCTTGCCATCGTGAAGCGCGCCGTCGAATGGCATAACGGCGAGGTTTCGGTCACCGAGTCGCCCCTCGGCGGCGCGCGCTTTTGTATTACGTGGCCGGTGATGTCGTAGTCCGGTTACGCGCTCGTTGGATCCACAGAGCGCCGATCGACAATGCGAGTGCGGCACCAAACCCGGCGGCCAACGCGGGAATCGGAGCTCCTGCGCGTACGGCCACGGCATAAAGACCAACCATCACCAACATCGTGGTGTATTCCACGAGATTCTGTACAGCGATGGCGTGTCCAGCGCCTACGGTCCGGTGACCCCGCTCCTGGAGCAACGCGTTCAGAGGAACGACAAAGAATCCGCCGCCGGCGCCCACGATCATCATGATGACAAAGGCCACGTAGAGATTGGTCGTCGGCGCCAGCACACAAACTCCGAGTCCAATCAACATCCCCGCCGGCAGTGAGCGCTCGGTCTTGTCCAGGGAGACCAGCTTTCCGGCCAAACCCGCGCCGACGACGATTCCCACGGCGACCACGGCGTTCAAGTAAGCAGGCATGCTGTTAGTGGTAATGCCCAGCGCAATGGGCACCCAGGCCACCAGGAGAAAGCGCAATGTCGATCCCGCGCCCCAGAACAAGCTGGTGCCTGTCATGGAAAAACGCGTGTCAGGATTACGAAACATGGCGCGCACGGCACCCACGAAGTCGCGAAATATTCCCGCAATGGAGAATGTGTCCAACCGATGCGCCGCCGGCAAGCGGGGAATGAACAGGTTCGCGGCGGCGGCAATTCCATAACATGCCGTCACCACCACCAGCGCCCCAACCACACTCCAATCCGAGAGTGCGCCCCCGGCGATTGCGCCCGCCAGAATGGCGGCAATGGTCGAGGACTCGATCAAGCCGTTGGCTTTAACAAGGTTCTCGGGGCTGGTCAGCTCCGATAGAATGCCGTACTTCGCCGGCGAGTAGGCCGCGGCGCCCAGCCCGACCAGGCCGTAGGCCAGGAAGGGATTCAGACCCACGCACATGGCCAGCGCTCCCGCCAACTTCAGCCCGTTCGCGATCAACATCACCCGACCTTTCGGAATCGAATCGGCGAAGGGGCCCGCGAACGGTGCCAGAATGATGTAGGCAACCGAGAAGAACTCCTGCAGGACCGGTGCGGCCCAGTCGGGATAGTGCTCACCTTTCAACAGGGCCAATGCGCCGAACAACAGGGCGTTGTCCGCCAGGGCGGAAACAAATTGAGCGATCAGGACGGCCACCATTGCGCGCGTCCACAAAGGTTTCGGTCCAGACTCCATCATCGTGCTCATGATCAGGTATTCCTCAGGCTCAGGCGGCCACGGAGGCGTTGAGGGTGGCTTCGGCCATCTGTTTGAGTTTCACGTAGTCCGTCTTTCCGGATCCGAGTAGCGGAATGGCACTGACCGTCTCCACCACCCGGGGAACCGCGAGCTCGGGAGCTCCAAAGCTCTTGGCTGCTGCCAGAAGCTGCTCGCGGCCCAGGCCCACGGCCGTGGTAAACAACACCAACGCCTCACCTTTCGTGGCGTCCGTACGCGTGGAAGCGGCATGTGCAAAACCCGGCGCCGCGGTGGTCGCAATGCGTTCGACGACTTCCAATGAAATCATCTCGCCGGCGATCTTCGCAAAGCGTTTCACACGCCCGCGGATGTGCACGAAATCATCTTCGTCGATGGATACGATGTCGCCCGTGCAATACCAGCCTTCCCGAATGGATTTCGGCGGTTGGATCACGCCGGGCTGGTCGTGGAGGAAATAGCCTTTCATGACATTCGGGCCTTTGACGTGCAGCACGCCACCGCCCTCGATACCTGGAACGGGCTCGAGCTCATGCTCCAGGCCCGGCACCAACTGCCCGACACTGCCCGTGCGACACGCCATCGGGACATTCACGGCAATGACCGGCGCGCATTCCGTCACCCCGTAGCCTTCCAGAACGCGAATGCCGAACTTTTCGATCCAGAGGCGGCGTACATCGTCAGAGAGCTTCTCGGCACCGGCAACGACATAGCGCAAACGGCCGAAATCATAGGGGTGAGCGAATTTCCCGTAATTGGCGAGGAAGGTCGAGGTTCCGAACAACACGGTGCAATTCCGGTCGTACACCACTTCCGGAATGATCCGGTAGTGCAGCGGACTCGGATAGAGGAACGCCTTACAACCCGACACCAATGGCATGACCACACCGCAGGTGAGTCCGAACGAGTGAAACACCGGCAGAGAGATCATGAACTTGTCGAGCGGAGAGAAGTCCGCCAGCGAGCGGACCTGTGCGATATTCGAAAGGAGCGACGCATGCGAGTGGACGACGCCTTTGGGCTTGCCTTCTGATCCAGAGGTGAACAACACCACGGCCGCATCGTCCGGGCCCTGTCCTGCGTTGGGAAGGCTCGAGAACAAGGCCCGCACCAGTATCCACAGCCGGTCGACAAACGTGATCTGACTGCGCAGATCCTCCAGGTAGTGGACCTGCACATCCGGGATGCCATCCAACAGGTGACCCAGGCGGGCCTTTTCCAGAAAGGCACGCGAAGCGACGATGTTACGGATACGAGCCACGCTGCAGGCGGCCCGCACGCCGTCTACGCCAGCCGTGTAGTTCAGAAGAGCGGGCACGCGACCAAAGCCCGACAGGCCCAGAATCAAACCCAGGGTCGGCGCCGCGTTAGGCATCACGACACCGACGACTTCAGCCTTCCGTGTAAAGCGGCTCGTCAGGCGACCCAGGCCCAGTGCCATCCGCAACAGGGAGCCGTAGGTCTCCTCTTTGAGGCGAATGTCCTCCACCAGTTTGTACTGGCTGCCGAAAGTGGCCTTCGCGTCCAGGAACGCCTCGGACAGAGTCCGCTGGGGTCGGGTGGCAACCAGCATGTCGAGCAGAATGCGCCGCATGAGCTCACCGGCACGGCGGCGGCGCAGCTTCGCTGACGGGAGCGACGGCATGGGGATGGTCCGGCGCGGTTGGATCGCAATCCGGATCTTCGGAAATAACTTCAACGGATAGATGCCGGCCAGGCGGCCGAAGTAGCTGCGTCCCGACCCTTCGATGCGCACCGGGACCACGGTCGCGCCAGTTTTTGCGGCTACAAAAGCAGCGCCGTCGTAGACCTTCATCAGTGAGCCGGTGATGGTCAGTCGGCCTTCGGGAAAGATCACCACTGGCTGACCGGTCTCCACCAACCGGCAGATGAGCTTGATGGACAGGGGGCTGGCCGAATCCACCGCCAGGTGCGGCACGTAGCGCAGCAGCCAACGGAAGTACCACTTGGTGAGCACCTGCGCATGCACCACGAAAACGGCATTCACAGGAAGGAAGGCACCCAACAGCAATCCATCGAGAAGGGACTCGTGATTGGCGACGATGAGTGTGCGGTCGTTGGTGAACACCGTCGCGTCTCCGGTAACCTGGACACGAAACAGGGGTCGCAAAACGATTCGCAGCAACAGCCTCACGAACCCCGAGAGGCGGACCTTTGAATTCATGGCACCCATCCCTACCTTGTTTATGTTACGTATGTTAGGCGTGTCGGCTGTCATTACCCTGTTAAGGGCGTCACGCCCCGGTGCGGTACACCGGCTGCGTCTGCCGACGGGGTGCAAGATCGCCCAGGGTGCCTTGGGATGCCACTTTATTCGCCTTGGTGGCGGTGAAATGGCCGAAAGGTATCATTTGGTGATACCTTCTCAAGTACCACGTCCACCGGAAAAAGGACTGTCGATGGCTGAGCAAGCCTTGATTGTTGCGGAGCTGAAGCACGCTTTGCGCGAGCACCACCTCACTTACTCCGATGTCGCCCAAAAGCTCGGGTTGAGTGTCGCAACGGTGAAGCGGCTGTTCTCGACGGGCGATTTCTCCTTGGAGCGGGTGGACGGGATTTGTGAGCTGATGGGGATCACCTTGCGCGAGATTCTCGAGCGTGGCCAGGAGCGTGCCTCCCCGGTGAATCAACTCAGTGTTGCCCAGGAGTCAGAAATCGTCGCCGACTCGCGGCTGTTCTTTGTGACCTGGCTGGTGTTGAACCGCACGCCCTTCGATGAGATCGTGCGTCACTATCGCTTCACGGACCGCGAGTTACTCCGCTACTTCATCAAGCTCGACCGGCTCAAAGTGATTGAATTACAGCCCGGCAATCGAGTGAGGTTACTGGTCAGCAGGCGCTTTAGCTGGCGCGCCGGCGGCCCGGTGCAGAAGTATATTCACCAAAAGCTGTTGCGGGAGTTCTTCTCCGGTCATTTCTCCGGCCCGAATGAGGAGTTTTTCTTTCACGGGGGCGTGATTTCCGAGGAAACACTGGCGCAAATCAAAAAAGTCCTCCGCAATGCCTCGCGCGAGTGCATGGAAATCGTTGAGGGCGAGCGCGCGCCGTGGGAAAGTCGTCGCAGCACCGCCTTCGTGCTGGCAGTTCGACCTTGGAAGTTCAGTGAGTTCGACCAATTCAATCGGGACTGAAGCGGTTCGCGGATTCATTCTGCAGGCGAGCTATCGCGTCGTTTCGGAGTCCGGCGGCCGGCGTACGCCGCTCGTCTATCTCTACGGGCGGCTGGAGGATGGCGCCCCGTTCCTGGTGCGAGATGGCCGCCAGCGCCCTCACTTCTACATTCCTGCTGACGCCACGGAGCGTGCGCGTAGGTTAGGCGCACCTCAGCCCCTGCCTGTCGACAAGCGTACGTTTTCCGGTGCGCCCGTGGCGCGCATTGACATGCAAACACCCTCTGACGTGCCGGGGCTGCGGGATCGGCTTCATGACGCGGGCATCGATACTTTCGAGGCCGATGTGCGCTTTGCCATGCGCTATTTGATTGAGCGTGGTGTGAAGGGAAGCTGTGAAATTGAAGGACAGGCTAAGCCAGGCTCGGAGGTCGCGGGCCTTTCCGGTGTGACCTGGGTGTTTGATGACCCGGTAGTCCGCCCCGCGGATGTCCGGATCGAGCCGCGCGTGCTGTCTTTTGACATTGAGACCGACAGCAAAGGCGAGCGTCTGCTGGCGATTTCGTTGTATGCCGACGGCGTCGACGAAGTGTTGATCGTCGATGGCAGCGAGCGCGCGATGCCGGAGCGCGCGATGCGTTGTAAAAACGAGTTCGTGGCACTCGATATTTTTTGTGCCCGCGTGGCCGAAATCGACCCTGACGTGCTCACGGGTTGGAATGTCATTGACTTCGATTTGACCGTATTGGAAAAGATTGCCGCCCGCCTCAAGCATCCGTTCCGTCTGGGGCGAGACACAGGCGCCATGCGCCTGAGAAAAGCCGAGGGTTACTTCGGCAGCGGCCAGGCTTCGATCCCCGGTCGCCTGGTGCTCGACGGGATTGACTTGTTGCGGGGCGCCTTCGTCCGCATGGACGAATACTCGCTCGATGCGGTGTCCCGGAAGGTGCTGAGTGAAGGAAAGGCCGTGGCCGGCGAGGTTCGCGACCGCATCAGCGAAATCATTCACAACTATCGGCACGACCTGGCCGCGTTCGCCTTGTATGCCCGCACGGACGCACGCTTGGCTTTTGAGATTCCCCGGAAGTTGAACCTGATTCGCCTCGCCTTCGCGCGCAGTCAGTTGACCGGCATGACGCCCGATCGGGTGGCCGCCAGTATTGCGTCCTTCGATTTTCTGTATCTGAGCGAGCTCGAGCGCTTGCGTGTCGTCGCGCCCACCGTGCGCGGGGACGACTCGCGGGTCCACGTGGCTCAGCAAGGTGGCCATGTCCTCGAGCCGCGTGCGGGAATGCATGCGAATGTCTGGGTGTTTGACTTCAAGAGCCTGTATCCCAGCATTATTCGTACATTCAACATCGATCCGTTGTCTTACGTGGCTCGGCCGCAGGACACCCAGGAGGATTTGATTCACGTGCCAGGTGGTGCGTTCCGCCGCGCCCCTGCCATCTTGCCGCGCATGCTGGATGAGCTGTTCCCCCGGCGCGAGGCCGCAAAAAAAGCGGGCGATGACGTGGCTTCGGGCGCCATCAAGATTCTCATGAACTCGTTTTATGGCGTGCTCGGGACTTCGGCCTGCCGCTTCTACAACCCCGCGCTGGCGAATTCCATTACCGGCACGGGCCGCGAGATGCTGTTATGGTCGAAGGGCTGGTTCGAAGCCGCGGGTTTCGACGTGCTTTACGGCGACACCGATAGCCTGTTCGTCGACTCTCATGCGACCGATCCCGAGGCTGCCACGGCCCAGGCGGAAAAGCTGGTCGTGGCCTTGAACCAGGAGCTGACCCGTTATATCGAGGAGCGCTGGCACGTGCACAGCCGGATGGAGCTGGAGTTCGAGAAGCTCTATCTGAAGTTGTTTCTATCCCGCGCGCGGCACAGTACCCGCGGCGCGAGCAAGCGTTACGCCGGGCTCCTGCATGGCCGGAGCACGGACAGCGTCGAGTTCGTGGGCATGGAAGTCGTTCGGCGCGACTGGACCGAGCTCGCGAAAGTGGTCCAGCGCCAACTCTACGAGCGGCTGTTTACCGGGCAGCGGGTCGACACGTACCTCGCCGACATCGTCAAGGAGGTGCGCGCTGGCGCCCACGACGAGAAGTTGGTCTATCGCAAGGGCCTGCGGAAGTCCGCCGACGACTACACCGCCACCACCCCACCTCACGTCGCCGCTGCCCGCAAGTCCACCCAACCCCCTGATCGCCTCATCCGGTATGTCATGACCACCGCCGGCGCCGAGCCGATCGACAACGTGCAACACCCCATCGACCGCGAGCATTACATCGACAAGCAGATCAAGCCGGTGGCGGAGCCGGTGTTGGATACCTTGGGGTTGGAGTTCGAGCGGGTGATTGGGGATAGTCGGCAGATGGATATGCTGTTGTAGCTTGCAGCCAGTCCCTGCCTCTACCGGCTGCGGCTGTCCTGTTTGGCGTGCTGGGTATATCGGTTTTGCGCACTGCTGTCGCATCAGAGCCTCCTTCGTCCCAAACTGACCCGACCGCACCCACCAGTTCCGTGAGCTCCCCCGATGGGGATACCGCTCATGGGCGGCCCCTTCCGAAGCCGAATATGTCCAACACAACACATATGGATTGGTACCCGGCCAAGGCGAAACGGTCGGGCTCACAAGGCCGTGTGCTCGTGGAGTTCAAGATCGACGCGAAGGGTCGGCCGACCGATGCCAGTGTCCTGGAGAGTGATGCCGAGGTTTTGCTCCAGACGCATTCGCTCAAAATGTTGCAAGCTACCCTGTTTGATGTCGCCGATCCCAGGTTCAATCCTGCCGACGAGACACCTTTTCGGGTGACGTACAAGGCGCTCGAGGAGATGGGCCTGAAGCGCTACGCCTTCGAAGCAGTGATTCTCCGACACCCTGACATCTTTTCGACTGAGGCGGCCGAAATCTCGCGTCGACGACTCGGAGAGGAATAGCAGTCTTGCGGTGTGCCCTGCTACAGAACGCTGCCGTTGCAGAGACATCTCGCACTTCGAACCGAGGTTGTACGTGAGCAATATTCTTTATGTGATGAGCATGCAGCCGATCCTCGAGGCGGACACACTTCCATTACACAAGAAGATTGGCATCACGAATAATACAGTCTTACGAGCCGCTCAACTCGGGACGAAGATGCCTTTTACGATGTATGTTGAGGCTGCGTGGGAAGTGGGGGACAGTCAGGCAGGCGAAATCGAAGGTGCGCTCCACAAGTTGTTGAATGGTAGCAACATCGAAGGGGAGTGGTTTGAAGATCCGGAGGAAACGTTGGTTGATGGCCTCTCACATCTGATGACTCTTCTCGGTTGCAAGGCAATCACTGACCAGGCCCTCGATCAGCAGGACAACACTCGGGAGGGTTTGGAAGCACGCTATCGGCGGACGGAGGCCAATATCAAGCAGCTCCTGGGATCCGTGAATACGGCATTGTCCGGTTGGGTGCCGCAAGCTGCCCGTGCCGTTGAGCAGCGGTTCATCCGGAATGGCGCGACACTGTACGTACAGCCCAAAGCACAGGGTGCCATCCTGGTGACGAATGGACGAAACAAAGAGCTTTCGGACAAGCTGCACGAGCTGTTCAACGACCGTGTACAACGCTCGCAATATCCAAATGGTCAAATGCGCGAGGCCGTTTCAATTACCCAGGCTGAGCTGCAGACGTTCTTTGCGGCGACGAGTACTCAGCTTGCAGGTGCTGCCTAGGGTCGGCCGCCCATGGGCTGCCCGCTGCAGCGTTACTGTGATGGGGCCATCAGGGGCGCAGTGGGCCTGCGGCTGAACTCCTGCACCAGAATGCGTAAATCAGAATGGGACGTAACGCGCTGTCTGGGGCTTCAGGCGCGCTGAGGACAAATTGCGTGGAGGGCTCGATCCACAACGCCATTGGAGAGTTGGCTTTCTCAATGACGGGCCGCAGTTCGGGAAGCAGCTCGATCGCCTTGCGTCGCCACGCGCTCACATGTGTCCCTATGCGCGAAGTGAGGGCGGGAGGGGAGAATCTGGGCCCGCTGGGATTCGAACCCAGGACCAAGGGATTATGAGTCCCCTGCACTAACCGCTGTGCTACAGGCCCGCAGAAAAGGGGGCGGATTGTAGCAGTGGAGCGGCGCTGTGGTCACAGCTCGTGGAGCGCTGCTCGCACCATGGGGGCCGTTGCCGTTGGGCCGCCGCTGCCGTCAGGGCGCCTGCTTTGGGCACCTAAACCTCTGAAGGCGCGCCCCAGGGCGGCACCGAATGGACGCGCAAAGCAGGGGGCGTATACAGGGCCGCCTTGGCGGGCCAGATGGCCGCTCTGGGGGGAGGGATCGGTTCCACTTTCCGGTATTTGCAGCCGCTGAGAACCAGGACGGCCGCTAGAGCGGATGCTGCAATCCATATGGGTTTCATGGCGTCTACCCTCGAGGCGGGGCCACCGTCAAAAACCATGGGACCACTGACTATGCGGCGACCGAGGGCTGGCGGCAAGGCTCTTGTGCTTCAGTTCCAGACCCTTGCGCTCTCGGGCTGTGCCGTTAGCATGGCGTCTTCCCCCAGTTAACGGAACCGACCATGAAGCTCTTTACGCGCCCCGGTAGCTGCTCCCTGGCCTCAGATATCGCCCTTCACGAAGCCGGAATCCCCTTCGAGCTCGTGAAGGTCAGCCGGCATACCGGCAAAACCTCCGATGGAGTGGATTTCATCGAGATCAACCCCAAAGGTTACGTGCCGGCGTTGCAGCTCGATAGCGGGGAGCTGTTGACCGAAAACGCCGCGCTGCTGCCGTACATCGCCGACCTCAAACCCGAGGCGAAGCTGGCGCCGCCCGTCGGAACGCTGGAGCGTTATCGGTTAAATGAGTGGCTGGCCTACATCAACTCGGAAATCCACAAGTCCTACTCGCCGCTGTTTTATCCGAACGCGCCGGAGGCGATGAAGGATTATGCGCGGGCGAACCTGACCAAGCGTGTGGGTTGGCTCTCTGAGAAACTCGGCTCGAAGCCTTACCTGATGGGTGAGCAATTTACGGTGGCGGATGCGTATCTGTTCGTGACGTTGAGCTGGGCTCCGCACGTGAGCTTTGATTTGACCCGCTGGCCCAACCTGCTGGAGTTCCAGAAACGGGTGGGGGCACGTCCCCAAGTGATGGCGGCCCTGGAAGCCGAGGGGTTAGTGAAGAAATAACACACGCCCGTCCACGCGGGCGGGCACGTTTGTGGCTACACATACCGCTCGAGGGGCCGTCGCTCTCGAGCGGCCATTGCTCTCGAGCAGCCAATGCTCCAGAACAGAATTCGCCGCGGTCTGACTTCCTCGATCGGAGTGGTCCATGGGCAGCCGGAAACTCTCGAAATATCGGGCCAAGCGTGACTTCACACGCACGGCGGAGCCGAGTGGCGAGGTCGATGTTGCACCGGCCGAGCACCTGCGATTTGTCATTCAGAAGCACGCGGCAACCCGTCTCCACTATGACCTGCGCCTGGAGCTCGGGGGAGTATTCAAATCCTGGGCTGTGACACGTGGCCCGTCGCTCGACCCCGCCGAGAAGCGCCTCGCGGTCGAGGTGGAGGATCATCCGCTCGCCTATGGTGATTTCGAAGGCACCATTCCCGGCGGCCAGTATGGTGGCGGCACGGTGCAGTTGTGGGATCGCGGGTACTGGGCGCCGGAGGATGGCCGCACACCCGAGGAAGCGTTGGCTTCCGGTGATCTGAAGTTTGTTCTCGAGGGCGACCGCCTGCACGGTAGCTGGGTGTTGGTGCGGATGAAAACCGACCGCTATGGCGGGCGCCGTACCAACTGGCTACTGATCAAACACCGGGATGCCTATGCCCGGCCGGGCGATCACGATGCGCTTCTGGAAGAGGATCGCTCGGTGGCATCGGGGCGTCCGATGGCGCAGATCGCGGCGGGCAAGGGGCGTGCGCCAAAACCGTTCATGGTAGCGCGCGGGGGCGAGAAACCCCGAGCGGATGCGGTTTGGCATTCAAATCGAGGGGAGTTTGATCAGTCGGGCGGCGGTGGCCGCGGGACGGGTAGAGGGCGGGAGGCGACCCAAGGACAGGCGACCAGGTCTAATGGTGGCCAGGATCGGGCGACCAAAGCAGAGACGCCGGCAGGCGATCGTGGCCGGGGGCGGACGGCCAAAGCAACGGCGTCAATAGCCGATGGCGGCCGGGAGCGCGTCATCAACGCCAAGCGCGCGGGTCGGAGTCGCTCGAGTGGGCCTGAGGCTGGCTCCAGCGCGGCCCGAAGTCAGTTGGCTTCAGGCGAACCTACGTCGCGAGTCGCGGGCGGCGCTAGGTCGTCCCGAGACAAGGAAGCTTCAACCGAAACGGCGTCGCGAGTTTCCGGCGCCAGCGGTCGCGCAGCCACCCCCGAAACCGGCACCACCCGGCAACCCATGCCCGGCCGCCGCATCACCTCCATACCGGGCTTCGTCGAGCCGCAACTGGCACTGTTGGTCGCGAAACCCCCGGAGGGGGGTGGCTGGGGCCACGAAATCAAACTCGACGGCTACCGTCTGCAGTTGCGCGTCGAGAAGGGCCGCGCGACGTTGAAAACCCGCAAGGGTCTGGATTGGAGCGCGAAATTCGCGGCGCTCTGCCGGACGGCCAGTGCTCTGCCCGACTGCGTGCTGGACGGCGAAGCGGTGGTGTTGGATTCCAAGGAAGCGCCCGACTTCTCGGCCCTGCAGGAAGCCCTGTCAGAAGGTAGCGCGGACAGCGCCGTGCTGTTTGCCTTCGATATGCTGTTTGAGGGAAACGAAGACCTGCGGGGCTTGCCGCTGGCTGAGCGCAAGCGGCGCCTGCAGACACTGTTGGATGCACAGCCGCGCAAGGTCACGGATCACATCCGCTATCTCGATCATCTCGAGAGCTCCGGGGCAGCGGTTCTGGAGTCCGCCAGTCGCGTCAACCTGGAGGGTATCGTCTCCAAGCAGCTCGATGCTCCCTATCGGTCGGGTCGTACCGGGAGTTGGATGAAGTCCAAGAGCCGTGCCGGTCACGAGGTGGTCATTGGCGGCTGGACGGCGGATGGCAAGGATCTGCGTGCCCTCATTGCGGGTGTCTACAAGGGCGGTCGCCTGGTGCCTGTTGGGCGTGTGGGGACGGGATTCAACAGTGAGAACGTGAAGGACCTGGTCTCGCGCCTGAAGAAAGTAGCGGCGGACAAGAGTCCCTTCCAGGAGCGTATTCCGTTACCCAACGATCGCACGATTCACTGGGTGCGCCCGGAGTTGGTCGCCGAGATTGAACTTGCCGGTTGGACCGGGGGCGGCAATGTGCGGCAGGCCGCGTTTAAAGGCTTGCGCGAGGACAAACCGGCGAATGAGGTGACGGCCGAGGTGGCCGCGGACCCTGCACAAACTGCTGCGCCATCGCGAGCAGCAGGGGGCGCCAAAGCAGCGTCAGGGCGTGCGATAGCGCCGGCACGTGCGGTAGCCCCGGCCTCGGCACGTACTCGAGCCCCAGGGCGCGTGCCACCTGTCGCACGTCACGAGAATTCCTCGCCGACCGCGGTGGCCAAACTGCTGAAACCCAGCGGAAATGGAGGCGACGTGACCAACAAGAGTACCGTCATGGGCGTCGCCATCTCCAAACCCGACAAGGTCTTCTGGCCCGACGCCGGGGCCGGCAAAGCCGTCACCAAGTTGGACCTGGCACGTTACTTCGAAGCCGTGAGCGAGTGGTTGTTTCCTCACGTCGAGGGCCGACCCTGCTCCATTGTCCGGGCGCCCGATGGAATCAACGGCGAGACGTTTTTCCAACGGCATGCCATGCCGGGGATATCGAGTTTGTTCGACCTCGTCCGTGTTTCGGGCGATCACGAGCCTTACGTGATGATCGATCGTCCCGAGGCGCTGGCCGCGGTCGCCCAGAGCGGTGGCGTTGAGTTACACCCCTGGAATTGCGAACCGCATCGCCCGGAGGTGCCGGGGCGCCTGGTCTTCGATCTGGATCCGGCGCCGGATGTTGATTTCAAGGCGGTGATCGAGGCTGCACAGGAGATGCGTGAGCGGCTCGAAGCCATTGGGCTCGAATGCTTCTGTAAAACCACGGGCGGCAAGGGCTTGCACGTGGTTACGCCGTTGGCGCAACCGAAAGACACCCACGCCGACTGGGCGGTCGTGAAGGCCTTCGCTCGCGAGATTTGCCGCCAGATGGCCGCGGACCAGCCGCGACGCTATCTCATCAACATGTCCAAGAGCGCCCGCAAGGGCCTCATTTTTCTCGACTACCTGCGCAACGATCGTACGTCGACTGCCGTTGCGCCGTGGTCTCCGCGCGTTCGGGCGGGAGCTCCAGTTTCCATGCCGATCACGTGGGACCAGGTCCGTGCGGGGTTGGACCCGAGTCGCTACACGGTTGTGACGGCGCCGGGCCTGATGGCGAAAAGTAAGGCATGGCAGGGGTATGAGGAGGCCGCGCGGCCGATCGTGAAGGCTGTTGAGTTGCTGTCGAAGGCCACCGGAGGCAGAAAGTCGGCCGCGACCCCGAAGAGCACCGGGGTCCCCAACGGATCAGGTGCCGCCAAGGGCACGGGCGCAGGAAAACCCACCAAAACCGCGAAATCCGCTACGACACGCCGAACGCGAGGACGTGGCGGTACGAAGGATTCACATCGATCGGGCACGAGCGCCCGCTGATGTTGGGGCCGCCTACTCCGTCTTCCCCAAGTTTCCAATCATCTTCCGAACCAGCGCAAACGCTGTTTCGGTTTCCTGCGGAGAGAAACCTTTCAATAGTCGGTTCTGGCGCTGCCGCACCACCGCATCCAAACTGTTGAACAGGGCGCGGCCGCGCTCGGTGAGAAAAACATCCACATACCGACCATCGTCGCGGCGCGGCACGCGGCGGACGTAGTCCTCTTCCTCCATGGTCATCAACACGCGACTAAGGGCCGACTGCTGCATCATGGCGCGGTCAATGATCTCGCTGATAGTGATGCCGTCGCCCATCGCGAGGACCGCCAGAATGCGCCAACGCGCGAGGTTGATCCCTTCCTGGCGCAGCTTTTCGATCAGGTCCGCATTGAGCGCCCAGGCGAGTTTGGCAATCAGGTACGGCATGAAACCTTCAAACGAAGCGTTGGCGGTCTCAACCGGCTCGCCTGGGGCAATGTTCCTTTTCTTTTTTCCGGATCGGGCGACAGACATGGAGGCGATGTTGCCTCATCAACGGCCGCCAACACCAGGGGCAGGCGTTAGAAATCGATCACCTGACCGACACCACGCTCTTTGGCTTTCTGCAGCACGTAGTGGGCGGAGGCCAGATCCTGCGGAGCGATGCCGAGTGACTTGTACAAAGTGACATCCCGTGCGGAGGTCCGGCCGATTTTAGTGCCGTTAGCCACTTCGCCGATTTCCGCGAGAATGTGCTCCGGGGTGATGGCGCCACTGCGGAGCGCCCGGAGATAGTCGCCACCCTCGGTGATGGTGGAGGACCGGTAGTCGGCAAAGAAGCGCGACTTCACGACCGTCGGTGTATCGATTTCGGCGGCAGTGGCAACGCTCGAGCCGACAACGTTCAGGTGCGCGCCGGGCTCCACCCATTCTCCGAGAAGAATCGGCTCACGTGCCTTCGTAACCGTGCAGATGATGTCGGCGCCAGTCACGGCGTCTCGCGGTGTCGGAGCAGCTTCAACGGCAATACCGTGTTTTTCGCCCTCCGACCGGGCGAAGGCTTCCGTCTTGCCGGCGTCGCGGGCCCAGACACGAACCCGGCGTAACTTGCGGACACAGAGCATGGCTGCCAGGTGGCTGCTGGCTTGCTCGCCGGCACCGAGGAGGGCGAGATCGGCGGCGTCGGGTTTCGCCAGCAATCGCGTCGCTAACCCGCTGGCGGCCGCGGTGCGTATGGCCGTGATCTCCGCACCGTCCAACATCGCAACCGGTTGGCCATGCTCGGTTTCGAACAACAGCACAATGCCCAGATGCGAAGAGTACTGCGGTGGCTTGTTGTGCGGCATCAGGCTGATCAGCTTCACCCCGAAGCATTCGGGCTCGCCCAGGTAGCCGGGCATATTGCCCAACATACCCTTGTCACCCGGCATGACCAGGACCGAGCGCAACGGGAGAACGACCCGGCCCGCGGACACCGCGCCCATGGTCCGGTGCATGAGGTCGATGCACTCGGACATAGGCAACAGGGCATGCACGTCCGCCGCCCGCAGGATTCGAATTTCCACCGCCGTCTCCTCGCCTCGCTTCGATTGACCTGAAGGTGCCGTCAGCTCGGGCCGAATTCCCGGCGCAGGTCTTTCATGGCCGCAATGAAGGACTCGATGTCGGCCTCGTTGTTGTAAAAGTGAAAGCTGGCCCGCAAGTTGGCATCGCGGTGGGATGTCACAATATCCCTCCGCATCAGCTCCTTCGTCAGCGCGCCGGCGTCCCGTGAGGGCGCGCATACCGTCGCCCCCCGACGCTCATCCTGCGTCGGCGTCACGCTCGGCCAGCCGATTTCCACCAGGCGCTCCATGCAGCGCCGGGTCAGTGCCTGGTTGCGTCTCTCGATGGCCTGGGTTCCCACTGCGAGCAAAAACTTCAGTCCCGCTTCCGATGCATAACAATTGATGACCGCGGGTGTCCCTGCCTCGAAGCGCCGCGCGCTCGGATGCGGATGATTTCCCGTGATATCCATGGCGCCGATGTCAGCCTGCGCGAACCAGCCGGTATTTGTCGGGAGTAATGTTTTCGTAAAGGATTCCCGAACATACATGAAGCCGATGCCGGCTGTGCCAAGCAGGTACTTGAGCATTCCACCCACTGCAAAGTCAACATCGAGTTGTTTTACATTAATGTCGGCGGAGCCGACCGACTGGTAGCAGTCGAGCAACACCATGGCTCCCTTGGCGCGCGCCAGGCGCACGATTTTCGGAATTTCCAGCTTTGCACCGTTACGGAAGCAAACGTGTGTAATTGCGACCAGTTGTGTGTTTTCGTCAATGGCGGCGGCGAATTGCTCTGCCGGGATGTAGCCGCTGGCGTCACGCGGGACGTGCACGACCCGGGCACCGCGCGGTTTCTGGGCATGCCAGATCTGTGCATTGGTAGGGAATTCGAAGTCGCTGATGACCACTTTGTTACGGCGACCGCTGAAATCCAACGCACTGGCCAGGGCATTCAAGCCGGCGGATACCGAAGCCGTCACGGCGATCTCGTCAGGCTCCGCGCCCAGCAGTTGCGCGGTGAGGGCGCGAACCGCCTCGTTCCTGGCGATCCACATGTCCCAGTTCGCTCCCACGGCGAGCCGATCCTCCATGTAGGCCTCGATGGCGGCTTTGACGTCATTCGCAAGGGCGCAGTACGAGCCGCTGTTCAGGTAAGTCTTGCGCTCGAGAACCGGGAATTCCTTTCTCAGCGCGGCGAAGTTGGGTTCCATGATTTCAGAGTGTCGTGCCGGAGGGTAAATGGGATGAAATTATATGCAATTTCATATATTTTCACAATCGTACGACTTTGCCGGCAAATCGGCTCGATGTTGGCCTCTAGTATGAAACGCTGGATCCGGGCTCCTGCCCGGCCCAGCGTGCCTCGTGCAAAAACCAAGGGTTTTTGCACAGGAGGCCCGCCACCTGCGGCGGCGGGGCACATCCCTGTGCCTGG
>Ga0105240_10002728_pt1 | contig 28006 bp, 28 predicted proteins | sample KBSC54metaG_FD_80426 | JGI IMG/M metagenome (GOLD analysis project Ga0105240, IMG submission 80426) | Corn rhizosphere microbial communities from Kellogg Biological Station, Michigan, USA - KBS C5-4 metaG | ecosystem: Host-associated > Plants > Roots > Rhizosphere > Soil | place: Michigan, USA... | reverse complement strand
CGCGATCGCGATCAGCCCGCGGATCACGGCCGGCACGTTCGCGCCGAGCACGCCGAACGTCGCGCGGCACGCGACCGGATACGGCACGCCGATCTGCTGGCTCGGCCGCGCGATCAGGTTGCACAGCAGGTTCACGATGCCGATCCCGACGATCAGCGCGATCAGCACCTGCCAGCTCGTCAGCCCGAGCGCGAACAGGCTGCCCGCGAACACGTAGCCGCCGACGCTGTGCACGTCCGACATCCAGAACGCGAAGATGTTGTACGAGCCCCATGTCTGATTCTTCAGGGGTGCCAAATCTTCGTTATACAGACGTTCGCTGTAACCGCCCGGCAGCGTCGGATCGCCGCCCTCGCCGCCTTCTTCCGCCGGATAGGCGCTGTCGTGCGCCACACTGAACTGAGCCATGACTTCTCCTTGACGCGGCCGGGTGGCCGCTCCACCGTCATCGTTACCGCTCCGGATCGTCGCCCGGAGTCGGACCAGCGGCCCGCGGCGAACACCGCAGGCCTGCATTGCTCTCGTTCTGTGGCGCGCGGCCGGGTTCGCGTCGCCGCTCAGGCGCCGCCGAACACTTCGCGCAAATCGACCTGCCCTTGCGCGGGCCGGTCCAGCATCTTCAGTTCGACATGCTGCAGGTGGCGCGCCATCAGCGTCACCGCCCGCTTCGGATCGCCCGCCTCCAGCGCGGCGAGGATCTCGTCGTGGTCGTCGCACGAACACGGGCTGCGCCCGTGCGATTCGTACAGCGCCGACATCAGCGTCGAACGTGCGACGAGCCCTTCGAGGCACTCGCTGAGCGTCGCATTGCCCATCAGCGTGGCGAGCGCCGTATGGAATTCGCCCGACAGCCGGATCCATGCCGCGAAGTCGTGCCGCTCGAACGCCTTGCGTTCCTTGTCGATCAGCGCGGCGACGCCCTTCAGCCGCTTCGCGCCGGGCCCGGTCGCGAGCCGCTCGACCACGGCGAGCTCGATGATCCGGCGCATCTCGAACACCTCGTGCACGTCCTGCAGCGTCGGGCTCGCGACGAACGCACCGCGGTTCGGTTCGAGTTCGACCAGCTTGTCGGTCGCGAGCTGCGCGAGCGCCTGGCGAATCGTCCCGCGCTTCACGCCGAACACGTCGCAGAGCTGCGCCTCCGTCAGCTTCGCGCCGGGCGCGAGCCGATGCTCGAGGATCGCCGTGCGGATCCGCTCGGCGATCGCTTCGGGACTGGCTGCACCGGACGCGTGGGAATCGGGCTCGTTCATGATCTGCATCGTGTGATGGTCCTCATCCTAGGATGGACATAAAGATTGTCAACAATTCTTTTCCTGAATTTCGCACAATCGGCGTGCACGGACGCGACCCCAATCGGTGCAGGATGCGCGAAATCCATGCATATCAAGCCTGAATGCCATGACAGAGGCCGTTCTTGTCGTATACCCTCCCGGCCATTTTGTTGACAAAAATGGTGCAAAATTCGGTGACGATCCTGTCGGTGGCAGTCGAAATTTTTGACCGTTAGTTGCACACTTACATAAAGAAAAAGGCGGAAACCCGCCTTTCGATCGACCGCGCCCGCATCAGCCGAGGTGCGGATAGTCCGACAGCGTGAGCCGGAAACCGTGTGCGTTCGCGACCAGTTGCGCCTGCGCGCCGAACGGCAGCGTCAGCAGGTCGGGCACGTGGCCGAACTGCAACCCCGTGACGACCGGGATGCCGACCACCTCGCGCACCTGGTCGATCATCGCCTGAATGTCGTAGCCGTTGTCGTACTCGAACGGCCGCGCGCCCGTGAACTGGCCGAGCACGAGCGCCTGCTGGCGCGCGAGCAGGCCCGACAGGTGCAGTTGATAGATCATCCGCTCGATCCGGAACGGTTGCTCGTTGACATCCTCGATGAACAGGATGCCGCCCTCGATGTCGGGCATGTAAGGCGTGCCGATGAGCGACGTGAGGATCGCGAGGTTGCCGCCCCACAGCGTGCCCGTCACGTTCACGGTCTGCACCTGCGGTGCTTCGGCGATGATCGTCGTGCTCGGCTGCGTCAGCGTCTGCCAGAAGTGCTGCATCGTGAAGTCGCTCGGCGTTTCCGCGCCGAAATCGGCGGACAGCATCGGGCCGCCGAACGTCTTGATGCGCGCCTTCGCGTACAGCGCGAGCTGGATCGCCGTGAAATCGCTGTGGCCGACGAGCGCGACGGGCCGGTCGCGCAGCCTGCGCTCGAGCCCGCGATAGTCGAGCCCGTGCAGGATCCGCGCGGCACCGTAGCCGCCGCGCACCGCGAGCGCGATGTCCGGCAGTGGCCGCTCGGGATCGGCGAGACGGTTCAGGTCGCCTGCCCGCTCGCCGTCGGTGCCGCCGAAACGCTGGAAGCGCCGCTGCGTCGCCTCGATGTTCTCGATGCGCTGCTGCGCGATGCTGAGGCGTTCGAGCGCGCGATTGATCGCGTCGGGATCGTGTGGATAACCGGATGGCGCCAGCAGGCGGATGGTGTAGGACGCGGCGGGCTGGAAGGACATGGCGAAAGGTGTCGGGTCGTCAAACCTGCTTAGAGGGTCCGAACCGTCTTCGGTTCAGCGGAACCGTGCGCGCCCAGGGCGGCAGGCGCGGCCGGCGCGACTATGACGCGCCGGATTCGCCGTCGCGCGCCAGCCGTGCTTCGCGCAACGCGCGACGGCGCTCGGCGAAGAACGACTTCAGCGCAGCGCCGCACTCGTCGGCGAGCACGCCGCCGGTCACTTCGGTATGGTGATTGAGCTGCGGATTCGCGAACGCGTCGATCACGCTGCCGCATGCACCCGTCTTCGGATCGGCGGCGCCGTAGACGACCCGCGCGATGCGCGCATGCATGATCGCACCCGCACACATCAGGCATGGCTCGAGCGTCACGTACAGCTCGCAGCCGGGCATCCGGTAATTCTGCAGATTTTGCGCGGCCATGCGCAGCGCCGCCATTTCCGCATGGGCCGACGGGTCGTGCCCGCCGATAGGATGGTTGAAGCCGCGTGCGATCACTTCGTCGCCGCGCACGAGCACCGCGCCGACCGGCACTTCGCCGGCCGCGCGCGCCTCTTCCGCGGCGGCCTGCGCGAGCCGCATGAAATGCAGGTCGCGCGCCGATACGGGTGCGGTTTCGGGAACAGGAGACTGGGCGGCGGGTTCAGCGGCCGTGTCGGCCACCGATCGGGCTGCGTCGTGCAGCGCGCCGGACGTCACATCGGCCCCGCTTCGGCGGGCGCATCGTCGAGCCCGCGCTCGCACAGGCGTTCCGCGATGCGACGGCAGTAGTCGCGCGGCATCACCATCGGGCCGCCGCGCAGCGATTCGAGCGCCATGTCGAGCGCCAGGATCTTCGCCTGCAGCCGGCAGCGCGCGGCGCGGTCGCTGACCGCCTGCACTTCGTCATGCAGGTTGCGCAGCGCGCGCAATTGCTCGACGGCCGGCGGCACGAAGCCCGCGTTCTTCAGGATACGGTTGGCCACCCGCACCTCCTCGGGCACGAGCAGGTCGTCATCCAGCGCCTGCGGCGCGCCGGTACCCGGCAAATCGTCGAACTCGCCCCGCGCGGCGGCGGCGGCAATACGTTGTTCGACCAGGGCGTCAAGCAATCTCATCAGTCAATGGGAACAATGCGGCAGGCCGAATTCTAGCAGGGTGACGCGGGTATGACAGGCCCTTCGAATACATGCTCGATATTGTGCTTTTAGGGGCCGAATCGTGACGCATGCGCGCCGATCGGCGCCAGTTGCCGGTCTGCTGCGCCGCAGCGGGCGAAGCGCCGTCCGGACACCTGCAAATGCAGGCGGTGTCCGGCCCTGTTTTTTATCTGCGTCGATGCGTTCCGGGCGTCGCCAATCCGGCGAAACGGAAGGCGCCCGTCTTCCGTTATCGGGTCACGCGGCCATCGTTTCTGGCCGCGCCTTCGCAAACGGGCGGAACATCGCTGCGATCAGGAACGCGCCGAGACCGATCGCGAACGAACCGAGGTACAGCCAGCCGTAACTGCCGAACGTATCGACGATCAGACCGCCGGCAACGGGCCCCGCAGCCATGCCAAGGCTGCCGGCCATCGCGCAGCCGCCGATCACGGTGCCCATCATCCGCAGCGGGAAGTTCTCGCGCGCGAGCACCGAATACAGCGGCATCACGCCCGCATAGATGAAGCCGAACAGCGTCGCGACCGCGTAGAACCCGTCGAGCGTGCGCACGAAGTAGTAGCCGAGCGCGCCCAGCGCCTGCGCGAGCAGGCCGGCCACCAGCATGCGCTTCGCGCCGACACGGTCGCCGAGGAGCCCGAACACGATCCGGCCGCCCATGCCCGCGAGCCCTTCGACGCTGTAGATCGACACCGCGACGATCAGCGGGATCCCGCACGTCACCGCGTAGCTGACCGTATGGAAAATCGGGCCCGAGTGCGTCGCACAGCAGAAGAAGTTGGTCAGCAGCAGCACCATGAACTGCGGCGAGCGCAGCGCGTCCGCGACCGACATCGCCGCGGGCGCGCCGGCAGGCGCGGGCACAGCCTGTGCGCGGTCGAGCGCGGGCGCGCGGCGCACCAGCAGCGACGCCGGAATCATCACGACGGCCGCCAGCGCGGCGACCAGCAGCATCGACGTGCGCCAGTCGTGCGTCGATACGAGCCATGCGGCCAGCGGCGACATCGTCATCGGCGCCATCCCCATGCCGGCCGACACGAGCGACACCGCCAGGCTGCGGTGCGTGTCGAACCAGCCCGTCACGCACGCCATCATCGGCGCGAATACCGCGGCCGCCGCGCTGCCGACGGCAAGACCGAAGGTCAGCTGGAACGCGAGCAGCGACGGCGCTCGGCTCGCCAGCGCGAGGCTCGCCGACAGCAGCACGGCGCCCGTCATGACGACCGCGCGCGTGCCGATGCGGTCCGACAGGCTGCCCCACCCCATGCTCGCGAAGGCCATCGCGATGAAGCCGAGCGTCATCGCGCCGGAAATGCCGGTCATCGACCAGCCCGTATCGCGCGCAATCGCGCGCAGAAACACCGGCAGCGAAAACATCGCGCCGATCGCGATGCAGCCCATCAGGCCGCCCGCGGCGACGATCACCCAGCGGTATCGGGAATCCGGCATCTGGCATCTCCTTTCTCGTTTCCGCAACCGTCGGAACCGGGCTCCCGCCGCGCTGCGCTGCGGCCGGTCCGGCTGTCGCATCGACGCTGTCGCGAGCCCGGTCGACATCGATACGACGGGCGACGCATCGGGAAATCGACATGCGCGGCGCACACGCCGGCGAATTTTTTTGATTGTCGGCCGATCCGCGCGGCTGGCGAGGGCGGATCGTTCGAACACCGAATGCCGCCGGAGCGCCCGTCCGGCCTGCCGCCCTGCTTTTCCGGATTCGGAAAGTCGAAATCAGAAATGGTTGGTTTGGACGCGCGATCGCGCTGGCTACACTCGAACCATCTTGTCATAACAAGTTGACCGATGCCTCCAACCAACGTCGTGCCGCTGTCGGCGCCGCCGCTCTATGTGCAGATCAAGGACACGCTGCGCGCGCGCATTCTCGACGGCACCTATGCGCCGCACAGCCGGATGCCGTCCGAGCACGAGCTCTGCGCAATGTTCGACGTCAGCCGCATCACGGTGCGCCAGGCGCTCGGCGACCTGCAGAAGGAAGGCCTGTTGTTCAAGCTGCATGGCAAGGGCACGTTCGTGTCGAAGCCGAAGGCGTTCCAGAACGTGACGTCGCTGCAGGGGTTCGCCGAGGCGATGTCGTCGATGGGCTACGAGATCGTCAACCAGTTGCGCAGCGTTCGCACCGTGAAGGCCGATCGCCATCTCGCGACGAAGCTGCACGTGCCGGAAGGCGCGCCGGTCGTCGAGATCCATCGCGTGCGGCTGCTGAACCGCGAGCCCGTGTCGCTCGAACAGACCTGGGTGCCCGAAGCGCTCGGCAAGCGCCTCGCGGGTGCCGATCTCGCGACCCGCGACATCTTCCTGATCCTCGAGAACGACTGCGGCATTCCGCTCGGTCATGCCGACGTGTCGATCGACGCAATCCTCGCCGACGACGAGATCGTCGACGCGCTGCACGTCGAGGAAAGCAGCCCCGTGCTGCGCATCGAACGCCTCACGCACGACGCATCGGGCGCGCCGATCGACTACGAATACCTCTACTTCCGCGGCGACGCCTTCCAGTACCGGTTGCGCATCGACCGGCAGAAGGCCCGCAAACCTGCAAGGAACCCGCGATGAATACCCATGTGCACGAATACGACGTCGTCGTGGTCGGCGGCGGCACGGCCGGCCCGATGGCGGCGATCAAGGCGAAGGAACGCGACCCGTCCCTGCGCGTGCTGCTGCTCGAAAAGGCCAACGTGAAGCGCAGCGGCGCGATCTCGATGGGGATGGACGGGCTGAACAACGCGGTGATCCCCGGGCATGCGACGCCCGATCAGTACACGCGCGAGATCACGATCGCCAACGATGGCATCGTCGACCAGGAAGCCGTGTACGCGTATGCGACGCACAGCTTCGCGACGATCGAACAGCTCGACCGCTGGGGCGTGAAGTTCGAGAAGGACGGCACCGGCGACTATGCGGTGAAGAAGGTCCATCACATGGGCTCGTACGTGCTGCCGATGCCGGAAGGACACGACATCAAGAAGGTGCTGTACCGGCAACTGAAGCGTGCACGCATCGCGATCACGAACCGGATCGTCGCGACGCGCGTGCTGACCGACGCGCACGGCCATGCGAGCGGCGTGCTCGGCTTCGACTGCCGCACCGCGGAGTTCCACGTGATCCGCGCGAAGGCCGTGATTCTCTGCTGCGGCGCGGCCGGCCGCCTCGGCCTGCCGGCGTCGGGCTACCTAATGGGCACGTACGAGAACCCGACCAACGCGGGCGACGGCTACGCGATGGCCTATCACGCCGGCGCCGCGCTCGCGAATCTCGAATGCTTCCAGATCAATCCGCTGATCAAGGACTACAACGGCCCCGCATGCGCGTACGTGACGGGCCCGCTCGGCGGTTTCACCGCGAACGGCAAGGGCGAGCGCTTCATCGAGTGCGACTACTGGAGCGGCCAGATGATGTGGGAGTTCCATCAGGAACTGCAAAGCGGCAACGGCCCCGTGTTCCTGAAGCTCGACCATCTCGCGGAAGAAACGATCCGGACCATCGAGCAGATCCTGCATACGAACGAGCGGCCGAGCCGCGGCCGCTTCCATGCGGGGCGCGGGACCGACTACCGCAGCCAGATGGTCGAGATGCACATCTCCGAGATCGGCTTCTGCAGCGGCCACAGCGCGTCCGGCGTCTACGTGAACGCGCGCGCGGAGACGACCGTGCCCGGGCTCTACGCCGCCGGCGACATGGCTGCCGTCCCGCACAACTACATGCTCGGCGCTTTCACGTACGGCTGGTTCGCCGGGCAGAACGCGGCCGACTACGTGATCGGCCGCGACCATGCGCCGGTGGACGACGAACAGGTCGACGCGGAACGTACACGCGTGTTCGCCCCGCTGTTACGCGAGCGCGGCCTGGCGCCGGCGCAGGTCGAATACAAGCTGCGCCGCATGGTGAACGACTATCTGCAGCCGCCGAAGGTGACGCGCAAGATGGAAATCGGACTGCAACGTTTTGACGCGATTACTGAGGATATCGAATTTATCAAGGCAAGCCATCCTCACGAACTGATGCGCGCCGCCGAAGTGCGCGCGATTCGCGACTGCGCGGAAATGGCCGCGCGCGCGTCGCTGTTCCGCACCGAAAGCCGCTGGGGGCTGTACCACCATCGCGTCGACTTTCCGCATCGCGACGACGCCGAATGGTTCTGCCACACATGGCTGCGAAAGGATGCCGACGGCGCGATGCGCAGCGAGAAGCGGCCGGTCGAGCCGTACATCGTGCCGCTGGCCGACGACGAACGCGGCGCCTACGCGCATCTGCGCATCCGCGAACCGGCCGCGCTCGCGGCCGCCCTTTGAGGAGCCACACCATGCCCCATACCCCGCACGACATCTTCCAGCGCAGCAGCGCGCCCGTCACGATCGACGAGGCACTGTGCATCGCCGACAAGGGCTGCACCGTCTGCGTCGACGTGTGCCCGCTCGATCTGCTCGCGATCGACGTGACCAAGGGCAAGGCCTATATGCAGTTCGACGAATGCTGGTACTGCATGCCGTGCGAGCGCGATTGCCCGACCGGCGCCGTCAAGGTCGAGATCCCTTATCTGCTGCGCTGACCGGGCGCGTGCCAATCGTCGTCGTGCTGCCCGCGCGGGCCGTGCATCGACGACGTGACGGCCGGGCCGGCGTTCGTCAGGTTCGCGTCGCCCATGCACCGCGCTCCGTGAGCAGCCGCCCTTTCATCGAACCGACCTTTTTCCCATGACCGATTTCTCTTCCACCTCCTCGCTGCCCGGCATGCACGATCCGGATCGTGCCGTGCTCGTCGCCCGCCTCGCTGCGCCCGACGCATCCGTGCGCCGCATCGCGCTGCTCGAACTCGCCGATCTCGAGGAATCCGGGTTCATCCCCGCGTTCGTCACGGCGCTGCGCGACGACCCGTCGGCCGACGTGCGCAGCGAGGCGGCCCGCGTGCTCGGCGCGTGGGAACAGCCCGACGTCGTCGATGCGCTGTGCCGCGCGCTGCTCGATCCGGACGACGGCGTGCACGCGACCGCTGCGCAGAGCCTGTTGGAACTTAAGGACGCGGCATCGGGCGCCGTGCTGTGCGGCTGGGCCGACCGGCCCGAGCCGTTCGTGCGCAGCGCCGTGCTGCGTGGGCTGCGCGAGTTGCGCGATCCCGATGCGTTCGCGCCTGCGTTGCGCTCGCTCGACGCCGACGCCACCACCGTGCGTGCCGAAGCCGTCGCCGTGCTCGGCTGGCTCAGGGATATACGCGCGTTGTCGCCGCTCGCGCGCGTCGCGACGACCGATGCCGATGCGGACGTGCGGCGCGGCGCGGTCGGTGCGCTAGGATTCGCGGCGTCGGACGACACGACCGTCATCACCGCACTGCTCGCCGCGTTGCGCGACGCCGCATGGCAGGTACGCGAAGAATCGGCCGCAACGCTCGGCAAGCTGCGTGTCGCGGTCGCGCGTGACCAACTCGTCGCCGCGCTCGACGACGACTACTGGCAAGTGCGATTGCGCGCCGTTCGCGCGCTCGGACAGTTGCGCGATGCGGCTGCGGCGCCGGCCGTCGCCGCGCTGCTCCCGCATACGATCAGCAATCTGCGCAAGGAAGCCGCGCTCGCGCTCGGCGAACTGCGCGACCCCGGCACGCTTCCGGCACTGCACGACGCACTCGACGATCGCGATCCCGAAGTGCGCAAGGCCGTGCGGATCGCGATCCGGCAGATCGGAGAGGCGCGATGACGCCGCCGACCGAAATCGTGCTCGACCACGCTGCTCGTGTGTTGACGCTGCGCTGGCCGGGCGGCGACATGCAACGCATCGATTACGTGCTGTTGCGCAGCAGTTGCCCGTGCGCTGCTTGCCGCAAGATCCGGTTCGGCGCAGGCGTGGTCGACGCGCGACCGGACGTGACGCTGGACGATGTGGAAGCGGCCGGTTATGGCATTCGCCTGCTGTTCGGCGACGGCCATGCCCGCGGCATCTATCCGTGGCCGTATCTGGCGGAACTCGGAAAACGCGCGACGGATCCGGACATCGGCACGCATTGCGTGCGCATGTTCGGCGATCTCGCGAACTGACCACCGGCGGGCCAGCCTCGCATCGGTACGCCGTTCCGGCTCGCAGCATGCCTCGATATGCACCGCGCCTGCCCGGCGCACTCGACGTTGCCGCCGAAAACTTCGCGCGCCGCCGTCATGCCTCCTGAAACGCTGCGATACTTACGCCTGCGCGCTGCGCGCCCCTTTTCCACAGGAGCCAGGACATGCAAACGGCAGTCGGATTCATCGGCCTCGGCGTGACAGGCACGCCGATGGCGCTCAACCTTGCGCGGGCCGGCTCGCCGCTCGTCGTGCAGGGCCGTTCGAACAGCAGCGATGGTGCGCTCGAGGCAGGCTGGTTCGATCTCGCGGAACTCGATCGGGACGATCTGCTGATGAGCACGGGGGGCCAGGACGTCGCGCGACGAGCCGTCGAACGGACATCCGAACCACGACAAATCAAGCCATGATCAGAATCCGCAAATCCACCCAGGCCGACGGCTCACGCGTGCTGGATATCTGGCGCAGCGCGGTCGACGCGACGCATCACTTCCTGAGCGACGCCGACCGACGCGCGATCGATGCCGAAGTCGAGCCGTTTCTGCCCGGCGCGCCGCTCGATGTGGCCGTCGACGAGACCGATCGGCCGATCGGCTTCATGCTGCTCGACGGCAGTCACATGGCAGCGCTGTTCATCGATCCCGCTCACCATGGCGCGGGCATCGGGCGCCTGCTCGTGGAAGAAGCGCTCAGGCGCCATCCCGACCTGTCGACCGACGTCAACGAGCAGAACGAATCGGCGGCGGGATTCTATGAAAGGCTCGGATTCGAGCGCTGCGGGCGATCGGCGCTCGACGGACAGGGGCGGCCTTATCCGCTGGTCCACCTTCGCTATCGCGGCGCGATCGCGTGTGGCCGGTCGCAGGAAAACGCGTGACTTGGACTTGCGCGGCATCGCCTGCCGCGCCGCTTGCCAACCACGCACCGAACGCCCCGAAGCACTCGCTCGCCTTCGATTGCGCGATACCCATGCAATCCATGCATCGCAGCTAAACGGGAGATTTACAGCGATCCGATCGGATTCAGCATCAGGCAGCGCGCACGGCAAACCATGGGCTCGATCCGGATGGTCGACGACCGGAGCGGGCTTCCAACATACGATCACGCCGACGAACTGCGGTTCGTCAGCGGCCAGCGCCCTATTACATCGTAGTGCGTCCTGCGGAGCCAACTGTGAATCAGGACGAATTCGCGGACGGTCCACGTAATCGGATCGATCCTGTACTGATCGGGCCTGCGTTCGCCGTACAGCAACGTCACGTGGGGCGTGAAACGCGCACCTGAAACACGCAGACCTGCCTTTCCAAGGGCATCTCGAAGTTGCTGCTGAAAATCGATCAATATTTCCAGCCCTGCGCTCCCAGTCAGTGCCAGAGGCCGATGGCCCGGCCGCCCATTGAAGCTGACGAGCCGATCGAAGGTGACGCCGAAAGACGGCACATCGATGCGATCCGCCGCGGCACATGCACGCGCGATGATGACGCCCGGCACATAAGCAAAGTCGCCCAGGGAGTACAGCGTGACATGCAGACGCTCGGTGTGCAGCACCCCGCGCTCCCCAGGCTTCCCTGACTGCAAGCCTTCAGTCATTCCGGCAATACATGCAGCCGCCGCTGGATCGGGCATCGCAGCGAAGAAAAAGCGATGCTCGGGAACCGGTGGCGGCACGTCGAATCCGGGTAGCGTCAGCTGAGTCATGGCCATATTGCAGATATGCCGATGGCAACGTCTCCATTATCGTCGATCGGAAGACAACCCTTCCGTCGCGCAAACAACAACGCCCGGCAGGTATCCCTGTCGGGCGCCTGCATCATCCGATGCGGCAAGCTGCCAACAATGCACCGAGCGCCGGACTTGGTATCAAGACATCAAGGACCCGTTTTGGAATTGGGCGTCGACAGCAACCGCATGGCACCGGATCGCAAGCGGGGAAATGGCAAGGACGATCGTTTCTCGAACTGAACGAGTCTCTCACAGGCCCGATGATGCTAACCTCTTGGCCAAACTAAACGCCACCGCATGAAGCAACAGGATTCAACCATGCAAACCGTCGCGGTACTGGACTTCGAAACAACCGGGCTTTCGCCGAATCTGGGCGACCGTGCCACCGAAATTGCCGTGATCCTTCTACGCGACGGACAAGTCGTCGACCGTTTCCAGGGCTTGATGAATGCGGGCAAACGCATACCGTCCGATGTCGTCGCGCTGACCGGTATCACGAACGACATGATTGCATCGGCTCCCCCGGCGTCAAAAGTCATGAAGGAAGCGGCGGCGTTCGTTGGCAAGCATGCGGTCGTCGCCCACAACGCCGGTTTCGACAAGCGGTTCTGGCAGGCAGAACTCGGGCTTCTCGGCATGTCGGCCGAGCATTCCTTTGCTTGCACGATGCTCGTGGCGAGACGTATCTATCCGGACGCTCGGAGCCACCGCCTGTCGAGCCTGGCCGAAACACTGCAGTTGCCGAAATCGGGACGTGCTCACCGGGCGATGGTCGACGCCGAGATGGCCAGTCATCTGTGGTGCCGGTTGCAGCACGACATTGCTCGGACTTACGGCCTGGATCGCATCGATCATGCGCTCATGACGCGCGTCCAGACGACGAGCAAGGCGAACGTGCCTATGTACTTGCGTTCGCTCGCACGCTCGCACGCGTGACAAATCCGCGCAATGCGTTAACGTAGAACGGCTTGGCAACCGCCAAGCCATTTCTTGTCCTGCGCCCGCCATCATGCCGACAGAGCGGCCTGCACCAGCACTACGTGCTGGTCGCAGTGCCGTGCGAATAGCTGCGCGGCACACCCGTCGTATGTGACGATGCGCTCGAGGCGAGCTGGTTCGATCTCGCCGAACTCGATCGCGACGATCTGCCAATGAGCGCGAACGTGCGGGATATTGCGCGGCGGGTACACGACCTGGCATCTATTCGTCCCGGATCGCCCCGCTCCTGAACCTGAAATACCGCTGTCTTTCCTGCACCGTCTCGAGGGTGACTCGCATGAAGAAATGACGGCACCGGACGCCCGCGGGCGTCGGCATCAAGACAACTCGAACCATGTCAAGCAGTTTCAGTGCTGCTTACCCACCGAGCCAAAAACGCCACGACCTTTTCTTCGATGTGACTCTCAACAGTCTGCAATCGGAGCAAGGGGATCCCGCTTTTCCTCAAAATGCTGTCTTTTAGCGCATCCCGCTCGACTTGTTGCGCCATGCTGTGCGATCCGCCATCGACTTCGATCACACCCAACGGCGTTTTCCCTACCTTGAAATACAGCACGAAATCGCAACTGGCGCGATTCCTCATGAAATCCCGCTCCCGTGACGTCAGTGTGCCGTTGCTCAAGGAGATCAACTGATTCAAGGCAATCTGCGAGTGAAATGTCATCGCTCGATAAGCGTCGCCGGACAGTACCTCACGCAGTATCTGCGCCACAATCTGCTCGGACTTGTATCGAGAATCACTTGGACGCAGCCTGGCGTTGAGCCGCTCAAGCGACGCATCATATTCCTTGTAAAGCAGGTCGAAAGCTGACACGACCGGAGCTCGATGGATCTGCTTCTCGCCGGCGTAGTACTCGATATAACGGATCAGTGCAGCAATATGTCCGTTGTTTGCAGAAAAGACATCATCCCCCGTCACCAACGTGAACTTGTGCTTCGCTCTCGATACCGCCACATTGACCAAGTGCGGATCATCTACGAAACCCAGGCTTCGCTGGCTCCGGTACTTCTTGTCGAGCACCGTGGAAAAGACAATCTCGTCGCACTCCCTGCCCTGAAACTTGTGTACCGTATCCTTGACGAAATCGGCCGGCAAATGCGCGCGAGACAGCGTGACCTGGGCGTTGTACGGGGCGATGAATCCCCTGCGGTGCGCACTGTCCCAGTCGCTCTCGCCATCCCATTTGAGCGTCTCAAGCAGAGAATCCAGTTCGCGTCGATTCGCATTGTTTCGCGTGTGATTTCCCTTGGCCGTAACGAGCAGTTTCAGTGAATTTTCGCCTGCGTCTTGCGTCATCGGGACGAGTTGGTTGTCATAAAACTGCTGATTGCAGAACTGGATGATTCTGGGGTGGCATCGATAATGCTCCTTCAGGAGGGTCATCGGTATCGCATCCTTGAACACGCCGACACACGAATCGAGCAGACTGTATTTATCGCAGTCGTAGAACTCGCCAGGCGAGGCGATGCCAAGATTCCCCGGGATATGTGGGAGCTGCTTTCTGTCGCCGACGATGATCAGGTTCCTGGCGCAGCCCAGCGCCAGTATCCCGGGGACGATGTCTTGCTGCGACGCCTCGTCGATGATCACATAATCGAGAATCGCACCTCCGACGGAGTTGACAATGGAATGCGTGCTGCTACCGATAATCGGAAAACGCCGCACAAACGCATCGAAATTCCTACTGTAATTTTTTGCATCGAACGCTTCTTGCCGCGAGATATTCTGGTGAAGATGGTGCTTGAGATGGGCCATCGATCCTGCGACCAGCTCATCCAGCAATGCGTCGAAGTTGCCACGCACCAGCGCTTCGCGATGGGCTGTCAATGCAGCTTTTTTCTCCTGCAATGCCCTTTCGTAATAGTGCTTCTGCAAGGCATAAATCACCGATTTGCGCTTTTCCCAATCCTCAAATGGTTTCGCCCGCAGGATTTTAAAATTAAGTAGCAGCTCGAGTCTGTCCTTGAGCCGGATACGGTTCTCGGCAAGATAGGCCAGATAAGCCATCAGGTCTGACGATTTTCGTGGAGACAGTTTGTATCTATCCAGAGAAACCGGCATCGTCACCGAGTTCTCGCGCTGCCATTCCAGCAGGTAGTTCAGCTCTACGGTCAGTTCATCGATCTCGGCCTGTAGTCGAGCTACTGTATTCTGAGCATACAGGTGTTGCTTCAGCTTCTGCAGGACAGCTTGAATCTGTTCCATGGCAGGAGCAGGCACAGGGGGCTCCGACGGCAGGGCGGGAACATCGACGAAGAAGCCCTCGCGATTAGCCGCACGGCCCAGCTTGGCAACTACATAATCCAGTCCGACCTTATCTAGTTTTTCATAAACGTTTTCGACGGCAGCGTTGTTATTGGACAGGACCGCGACCGTTTTTCCCTGCAACAGGATGTTGGCCAGGATGTTCAAGATCGTTTGCGTCTTTCCCGTTCCGGGCGGCCCTTCTATCAGGCTGATTTGCGAGGCGAAAGCTTTCTCCACTGCCTTGAGCTGACTCTCGTTGACGCCAAAAGGATAAATAAAGCTCCCCCCTTGCTCCCGCGGCTGATGCTGTGCCGCGCAATATGCGTGCAACGCCGTGTCTCCATGAGGAGTCACCTTCTCCAACTGACGCAGCACGTTGTCGGCAATAGGTTTGTCCTGCGGGCCCGCCTGCTCTGCCCTGGCCTTTGCCACGGCAACGAAATAACGGAATATCGGTCCATCCTTGATTTTCGTCGCGAGGGTGAACGCAATATCATGCGCGTTCATGACGTAAATCTTTCGGCTCCCTGGATAGTGGACGGCCGCATATTTCCCGCCATAGATCACCACCTTGTCGACGACGCTGAACACCGCTCCCCCTTTCTTTGAAAGAAGCTTGCCTTGCACTACCTCGGTGGGTTCAATTCTGCAATTGCGGAGCGGACTATGGAAAGATTTGCCGGATGGGAAATGGCAAGTCAACATCAACTCATCCCCGTCGGTACTCCACCATATCGCCCAGTCTCTGATCTGCCTGGTTCTGTCTTCATCGTTTACCCAGATGGAAACCATATGATCCTTATGCAATTTTTATTCGAATCATAAAAATTCGGATTCTCCATTCTAAACGACACTCAGCCTCAACGATCCAGCAACAGGCGAGACTCCCGTCAATTCAGCTTGATCGTGAAGATCAAATGAACTCTGTATTGATAGTCCGTCATTAGAGAATAGCGGGGTACACAAGCGACCAGATGCGTACTGCCTCGAAGAGAAAGGTGGACTGCACCGACGTCACCCCACGACGGAATCATCACCTTTTTTCTGTCGTTCCAGGCACAACTCCCGCTCATCGCAGGATTGCAAATTGTGAACGATTCAGTTTCTCAAATCGTCGGGATGCTGTCCGTCAGCGGCCAGCGCCCGACAATGTCGTAGTGCGTCTTGCCGAGCCAGCTGTGGATCAGGACGAATTCGCGTACGGTCCACGTGATCGGTTCCGTTGGACATCGAGTGACCCTGCCGTCGCCGTACAGCAAGGTGAGATGAGGTGTGAAACGCGCGCCCGAAACACGCAGGCGGGCCCCTCTGAGCGCATCCACCAGTAGGCGCTGAAACCTGAGCAGCTCGTCCAGCCCGCCGCTCCCCGTCAACACCAGAGGCCGATGCCCCGGCCGCCCGTTGAAGCTGAGGATCTGATCGAATGTCACGCCGAATGACGGCACGTCGATACTTGCCGCCGCAACGCATGCACGCGCGAGGATGACCTCCGGCACATACGCGAAATCGCCCACAAGTTGCAACGTGACATGCAGACGCCCGGCATGCAGCGGCCGGCCGTCGACTCGCATCCCGGCGCCCAGGCGAGCGCCCCTTTCGGCCATGCACGCAGCGGTGTCCGGATCGGGCATCACGGCGAAGAAAAAGCGATGCTCAGGTGCCAATTGCGTTGCCTCGAAGCCTGGCAGCGTAAGTTGGGGCACAGCAGCGTTAGACGTTCGCATCTGTAGACCTCCGTTACCGTCAATCGATTGACGACCCGCCAACAGCGCAAAAAAACAACGCCCGGCAGGATTTCCTGCCGGGCGTTCGCATCAACCGGTGCCGCAATCCGCTATCGAGGCATGCCCCGACACCAGATCACTCCCACTCGATTGTCAACCTAATGGCCGGACCCTTGTGGGGACGGGATTTCCACCGGCTCTGCTGACGTCGATACCGTCAGCGATACCGGAAATTGTGCCCGGCAGTTGACGGTTGTGGTCGGAACGCACCGGAGGATCACCGCCCGCTTTGTTTGAAAATCGCGGACACTCACCGTCTCTTCACGATTTGTAGGCGCGATACCGTCGCTGATACCGTCAGCCTCTTTCGAACGCGCTCCTCGATACCATCACACTACAGCGGACGAGGGGATGAAGTCGGGAAAGATGGCTGGACAGACAACCGATCGCATACGCCCACGCAAGCGAAGCGCGCAGACCCGGATCGGGAAGCCGGGCTGTACGCATCAGGGATGAATCCAAAGGGCCGCGACTTGGCACGAGGCGCAGGATGCAGCCCACAAGCGGTCGACACGACGGTAGTGGCGATGGAGCGGCGTTTTGCACGTGCCATGCGACGTCTATGGCTGGCGGGCGCGATCGTCCTCTGCTTGATGGTGCTGGTTTACCGACGGTTGGATGGACGGATGGTGTGGGCACCACCCGTCGGGTGTGGTGGGTCAAGCGGGGCACGGCAGGTCAGTAGACGGCAGGTTGTGAAAGCGCACTGCCGTCTACTGTGTCGCGTCCTTGGATGAGGATCGACAGTTACGCGACGTCCGGGTCAGTTTGTGCCGCAGCTACCGATTCGGTGATCGGGAAAGGCCACGGCGGCCGTTCGGTGGCTCCGATGGATGGCTCGGCATCGTGAGACGTGTGGTTGATGCGGTTGCCGTCATTCCCGGCTTCCTCATCGATCTCAACATCCTCTGCTTCGTTGTCGTCCTCGTCGTCGTCGCGGTCGGTCCATGAGGGTGATGCCGGAGCGTCGCGATCGGTGAGGATTTCCGGGAGCCATGCGATCTTCGCGAGGCGCAGTTCCGCCGCGGCAGCGGCGTCACCCTTTTTCATCTTGCCGAGGTCGGCCGCGACCTTGGGAGAAACCGCCCCGGACACGACTTCCGCGATGCGCGCCTTGCTGACATGGTCGAAGTACGCCGTGCGCGTTGGCGTCCACGCTCCGCGACCAGTTGGGGGGCAGCCCCAGCGCTACTCGAACATGCTTTGTGCGCTGTGCGAGTTCGTGATTGCGGGGCCACGCGCGAGGTGTCGTTGTCACCGCGAGTATGAATACGCCGGCCGCGTCGGCGTCGCGATCAGCCGCGGCGTGATCCGGGCACCCCAGTCGCCGTGCACGCCGATCGTCACCGGATGGTCGGGCTTCGCGCGAAGCAGCCCGACGATCGTGGTGGCAATGGCCTCGTTGTTCAGCAGATCAACTTTGGTTTCGTTATCGGTCAGGATCATTAGTCTCTTCCCCATTCATCCGCCAACGCCAGCCGCATCACTCATCGGGCCAATAGTGTTGCGGTGCCTGCCCCCACGCAGCGGCGCAGCCGGTCTTCGTCCAGATTATTCAGGGCATCCTCGTTGCGAACTCCAATGGACAACAATTCCAGGCACTGGCCGCGTGTCAGCCGCACCGAAACCTTCGTGAGGGGCAGGGCGGCGGAGGGCAACCCGAATTCGAGCCTTTGAAGAATCTCGTCCAAGCTCTTGAGGTAATCAGGTTGATCAGGAAAGAGCGTTGCGAGAATCTGATGCGCGGAGCGCAAGTGAAAGCGCGTCGCATCGGCAATGCCGATGATGTTTCCGTAGCCGATGGCCCCGCCAAATGGGGTCGTGGAGTAGCGCTTCTCCAGCACGTCAACGGGCGTCCCCTCGATCCAGTCATGAAGCAGCGCCGCGCGCTTGCAGCGAGCCCAGAACTCGATCTGATCGCGACAATACCGCTGCAGCATTTGAGGCATCTGATGCCCAAAGCGCTGCGCTGCCTCGCCAGCGCGCACGCTCTCCGATTGCCCCTTCTTCATGACTGGCGTGTAGATGGCGTCCAGCTCATCCAACACCTGCACCATCGCGAGGATGTGGCTGGGCGGCGTCTGCGCTACGTTCAGGTGTCCCATCAACTCGACCAGGCGCAAGCTCGACTCGAATGACAAGGACGAGGAGCCGCAGGCGCGCCCGAGCAGCGTCAAGTGAATGAGATCGCCTTCGCGCTCGGCCAGTCCCGCCTGCAGGAGGCGATCAACCAGCGTGGTTATGTCCCGCTCCACCATCACGACCCACTGCGGATTCGCGCGCGACGCCGAATATCCTCCAAACGTGTTTCCGAAGGTGCAGCAGCCAGCGGCCGGCGCCACGGTCACGTCCGCGCCGCACGCGGTTTCGATCGAGTTCGACGAGACGCCCATCGCGGCCACAAAGATGTGCGCGCGGCGTCCGGTGGTCAGCGGAACGTGGGGCCGGCGAAGTCGATGAATAGCTTCTCGCCAGCGTGGTGGATCTGCCGCATCGAGCGCTTCAGGCGAGGCGTTGAGCAACAAGAAACCCATAGGCAGCAATACACAACGATGCATGGTGATGGAATCCACGCCAGCCGCGCCCTTCGAAGTGCCCCAAGCCGAATTCCTGCTTGAGATCCTGATAGTCCCGCTCGATACGCCAGCGCATCTTGGCGACATGAACCATACGTTCGAGCGTCGTGTCCGGGGGCATAGTCGAAAGCCAATATTTGAGTGGCTCCGCATCACCTTCAGGCCATTCGATTAGCAGCCATTGCTCATCGCGCAGTGTGGACCGCCAGTAATCGCGGTGTGAAGCACGCACACGAACGGCGGCAAAGCGCGAACTGAGCGCGGCGCACGTGCCTTCGCGCCATATCACGTTGCGATAGTGCGAGGCACGGAGCGTCAAGGCCCGATCCTAGACTCCGATCGGTTCATGTCTCAGCGCGCGCGCCGTAACAAGCTACGCTGCCGGCCCGACTTCCCCGTGGAGGGCTCGGAGAGGAGCCGTGCCCGGCGCCCATACGCGCGCGTTCGAGCGAATGCCCACCGCATATTGCAACCCGGGCTCGCTGATAGCATCGCGAAACGAGGTGTCGTTTCCATAGCCCGCATCGGCCAACACGATACCGTCGGGCGCGCCGCTTTGCCGTGCTTCGCGCAACTGCCCGGTCGCAATCTCCGGCTTGGTTGCAAACTCAATTTCCTCGGGCACGCCGGCTTTCTGTCGCCGCACGGGATCGTCGCTCCATTCGCGCGGCAGATACAGTCGATACGATACCGGCAAGCTCGCGTCTTCCGTCGCCACCGACAGGCTCACCGCAACCTGGCAGTTGTCCTGCTTGCCCAACTGACCGCAGTAGTGCCGCGCCACGCCGACCGAATGCTTGCCTTTCTTGAGAAATCCCGTGTCGTCAATGATCCAATACAACCCGCCAGCCGGGTCCATATGCGGCAGCGCCCAGCGCCGCACCTGCTCGAGCAGCGCCGTATCCGACCATTCCGACTCCGCCACGAAATGATGCAACGACTGGTGCCGCGCGCTCACGTGCTCCGGTTCCAGATGTGCCGCCAGCGGCTCGACGCTCTTGCGCCGAATTGGCAGCATCAGCCCTTGGCAATAGCCCCTCAATCCTGATTCGCGATCGTTATGCCCAAGCGCTTCACACAAATGTTCCAGATACGACTCGAATGACGTTTCCCAGTGCATCATTCCTCACGCCGCGGATGAAAAAGTTTCTATAATGACATGAATTTACCGACACAGTAAGATTAGTCTAGTCCACTGCACTTAAAACTCTGGCTTGTCTCGTTGCGACATCGCTGTGAAATGTATGAGGATCAGGGTGGCGCGCATGCTAAATTCTGATGACGAGCAGTGTTTACATCGAGTGCGACCACTGCTCGCTTTATTTGATCACCAGGATTTCAATCAATTACATTGCAAATTGACACGCCCGCACATTATCTTCGATAGTGCACCCTGGAATAAATCAACCTTAAGTAGATTCGTCACGGCCAATATAATTATCGACGGAAATCTTCGCCCCAGCACTAACCGTCGGATCAAAAACTCTTATCGTCAGATCTACATTATTCGAAATCTCCCCTGCCTTTCTTGCTTTTTGCACCCCCCACTTCAGCAAAAATGAATCAAGCTCCACATTAGACAATTCAAGCCCGAAATGGCGCCACGGCGCCATCGTCTCCGTGGTATTCCGCGTCAACTCAAGCGCAATATCTAGGTCATCAATAAAATTCAGTACCTCATCGAGATTTTCACCGACAGACTTCGGCACAATCGAAAGCGTCTTCGGTCCGATCGCTCGTTCAATTGCGCCGCGCATGTTCTCCGATGCCGTATCCACCACCTGCGAGACGAGTTGCGTGGTACCGTTTTTCGAAACCAACGCACCAATACGGATCACAGCCTTAGAGATGCCATACCCAATTGCCTCCAATGCAAACGCGCGCAAAATCTCCTTAACTCCCTCCTCTCTCTTTTCATCACCTTTGTTTACATAAATTTTAGCAACATTTGGCAAGACAGCTGTTACCACGGTTGTCAAAAGCCCAGCTACCAGCATATGCGGAACACCCACAATCGCAGCCGGAATAAGCGCCAACGAGATCACCAAACCAGCCAAGCTTGCTTTTTCGGAAATCCAATCCGTCCACAACTCCGCATCTGTCGTAGTCATGAAGTCCATGTTTGAACGTATCGTTTCGGCATAGTTATCGGCAATAATCCGTTCAATCGATTTCGTTTCAGCCGACCAAATAGACGATCGCTCCGTGAAGATATCGATAAAAGGCCTTCTCTCTTCCCACGACAGCGGGGTTATTGGATCAGCAATATGTGGCCTAACAATTTTCGTATTTCCCCGTTTACTCAGCGGCAAATGACGACGCAACCATGCGTCATTCGACTCGACGACCGTTACCCGCAACGCGCGCGATCGAGGTAGTTCAACAAACCGTTTTTTTTCATCGACGATCGAACACAATACCCCCCAAACTCCGTCTTTTCCAGAATTCGGACCCGGAATCAAGAACATTCGATCCAATATTTCGCCCGCAGCATAAACAGGTTTTGCAGAAACTCGTCCCGCAATGAAATTCCGTATAATCGCCTCATATTCGCGCCCGCGTTCAGGCGTCGTCAAATACGTTTGCGCAATTGCAATGACCTCTTGCCGGAAGTAGTTGGCGATACGATCGCCTGTACCAGGCATTGCGAGGTGCCTGGTCAGCGCAGCCTCATGCTCATCGGAGACTTTGCCGCTGGTTAGCCGTTCAACGAACTTCTTTGGATAAGAATTGTCCCAGTGTATTTTCATAGAACCAGAATTCGCTGCCCGCACACCCGGATCATAATTATATCGATTTGTTACAATATCCATTAAAGAAAATTTTCTGGAAATAATCTTCGGCTTCGCCAAGGCAAGTCCATTATAATTTCTCGGCCTATCAACTTCATGCACGGAATATTCAATGGAAACCTCGGTGTTTTCATCAGCTGAAACGCCAACCAACTTTGCCTCACGTCGAATCCATTCTCGAATCCAACTCAATGGATCCATCGCGGGGTGTGACAATGCGGTCCAAGTACGAGACATCTCGCGGTACGCCTCTTTAGCCGCGCGCTTTATTTCCGCCTCAACCTTCACCGCATCATGGAATTTTGATTCGATCTGAGAAAAATCTCTCGACGACATTAATTTCACCTTCCTCTCTTTCAACTCACTCAGATAATATTTAAGCTTCGTCAATTCTCTGTCAACACGCCCATTTTCTTCGCAAACAATCTCACCACCGTTATTCACCACAGATTCAATTTGATCTTGAGATTCACGACAAATTTCTAGCATCCGAATTTTCGCTGAAGTTGATTTGATATAGCTCAAAGTCATCTCGAATTCATCAAGATCCATATCTTTCACTACTTTTCTCCAATTAAATTAACGCACCAAAATAATTGACCAACATACCCCAGATTGATGGGTGTTATCGTCCGCAGGTCATTCCCGCACAAACGGCGCAATTAAAAATCACTTGTCAGTGACAAACTGATGTTTCCGACCGAATTGCACATACATAGCCCTGCAGGGCCGTCACTTTGTCGATTTAGATCTCATCGTCTCCGGCGACCTGAAAAATGCGTTCCGCAACCGCTCTGTCGAGGTTTGCGTAGGCGTCGGCGTCGACACCATCACCCACGCTGGTGGTGCCGGCAATTCCGGGCACACCGTCGCCGCCGATAGTTGACATTTCGAGACGGCGACCCGCACGCGCTCAATACCAGCGGCGAGAGCAGTACGGTAGTCGCGGCTTTCAGTTTCATGGAGATTGCGTTCCTTGATAAATTGTGTGTCGATTGCGGAGATCCTTACCTCTGTAGCATAGTGCGCGTCGATCGCACGTCGCCCGACATCGAGCGCAGCACGCGACATTGCACTCACTTCTTCAGCGTGCCGTTGATTGTCCAGGGCACGCGCGGCACGCTCGCCGACCAGTTTGTTGGTGTTGATGAGCCGGTCGATGCCAGCGCCGACCACTACGGCGAGCAACGACACGATCAGGTAGGGCCCCAAGATTTTCAGCATCAGAGCCCCCGCTCGCACAGCGCACGCTCAAGCGCACGCCGTTTCACAAGCCCCGGCAATACTCGACCACGGGCTGTCGCCCATTGCAGTCGCCCACTATCGGACTCATTCATCGCCCGACACGCGCCCTGCCAATCTCCGGCGTTGAAGCGCTGCGCGGTCGTACTGCCACAGTACGCCGCTGGCCCGATGTTGTAGGCAAAGCTCACTACTGCGGCAAGTACATACGAGTGACCCGTGAGACCCGGCGTACAACGCAACACCGATTCGGCATGCTCGACCAACCTCTGCTCAAGCCGATCGCGGCACTCCTCACGCGTGAAGCGCTGACTGAGCGTCACGTCGCGTGTGTCACCGTGGCACGCCGTCACGATCCCGATCGGATCATGCTGCGCGACCAGCACCGTCCCTTCGAATATCTGGACGATAGGAATAAGCAACGCCGCCGCCACAGACCCCACCACATCCACGACCGTTTTTCTCATTCCGCCAACCACGAGGAATCTCCAGTTCGCACAAATGCACGAGCGGCTCGCTCTCTTCGCGTCAACCTTTCCGGTAGATACGGATTGGGACGACATTGAACGTCGGGAACAACGTCACAATGACGAGGATCACGCCGATCTCCGTCGGTGCCGGCCCCGATGTCATGACAGCGCAACTCCCGGTGTAGCGGGCTACTTCGACGGGACATGCTCGCATTGAATTTCTTCCGCGTTGAAACGAAGGCGGCCACCCAAGACGCCTCGGGGTTGTTGCTAGTCATGGCACTCGATCGCATTACTATAGCGGCGCCGGAATCGCCAGATTGATCTTCTCGTCGACCTCCTTTCATGGCCCGTCTCTCCACTACGTTGTTATAAGCATTTATCTCGACTCCCTTTTCCCGATTTCGATCCGCAGTCTCCGTCACTATTAAATCCCTTTTGTGCCGCGGTGTTTTCTGTCGATGCGCGCTGCGACCGAGCCGAGCATCACAATGAGGCTCTTTCGTCCTGTATTGGTTGACCTTCGCAAGGTAGATGTTCGCGCGGCCTTCCCGGCCTGCTAGCATCCAAACGTACACCACTCGACAGAAACGATCACTGTGCTTGGTCGCGCATCCGGATTTTGGATTACAAGGTCGATCGTCTTCCAGATTTCTTATCAATCGCCACTGTATGCATAACTAATAATTGGAGATGAAATCCCTGGTCGATTTTCATAGTTCTAGCAAGCATGATCGACAGCAGCACCTGCTCCGCAGCCTTTTGCCACCGCCGAACGATGTCACGATCCGCGTACCGCCTTTAGCGCCGTCGCCTCCGTATTGCCACGCTATCTGCGCGGCCAAACCCATCGATTCGGCGCACGCCAAGTCTAAATTCGGCGATGTGATCTGGAACTCGAAACGCTTGGTATCTTCGGCGTCCCGCCCCAATGCCCAAGAAGTTCCCCGCCTGCGGATGTAAATCGCCACCGCCAAGTAATCATCCTTCACTATGAACCGGCCCTGAGCACCGTCCTCGCCAACGTGGGCTTGAGTAACGAGCGCGGGACGCACCCCAAACCAAAAAATCCGACCACCTCGGTGCACCTTTACACTCGCCACATGCACTGCACTCTCGATCAGATCGCATACCGATCACCCATGCCAACGTCAGATATATTGCATGCTTCATCTTCCGTTCGGCCAATTCAATGGGCGACCTCATTGCGTCGCAGTTACTTATCACGCGGGGGTGCCAAACTGACGCATGACGTCTCCTAGAATCTGGTGGACGTATCGTGATGAACCACGAAATTCGTTTCGCTCATTTCATGCGATAACCAGACAGCGTCACATCCGCGTTCATAGCCTATAAAATACAATTACATTTCCATCATCATATCGCACAACCTCAATTTAATATAAATTAAATCACAAATATTTATAGTTCTCGTTATTTAAATCAATAAGCCATTTCGCCATGAGTTTTCTCGAACTGCAGCGCGTTCGCCAATCAACACTCTTGAGCGCGCTCGTGAATCAGCACAATGGCCTCCCACCCGCTGCCAAGCAATCAGCGCAAAGCATCGGCTTACCCGCAATCGAGTAGGGTACGCGGCTGCCTCGCCCCCCCCCCGCACAGGAAGGGCTCGTCAGCGACGAATTGCCTCAATTTTATCCATTTATGGATATTAATGCAAGCCGACCCCAAATAAAAATCCACCAATGGTTATCCGTGTTTGGCAAAATACCGGCATGAAAACGCCGCCAATCAAGTCAGCACTCAGGGATATCCTAGCCCGCAAGCTCCGGTGGTACATGGATCACTATCCCCACGTGGACCGCCAGGAAAAGGTCGCACAGCGCGCCGGCATTTCCCAGAGTTCGGTGAACCGCGTACTCTCCGCAAAGGTGGACACGCAGATGCGCGTGGTGGAATCGCTCGCCAAGGCAATTGGCGTATCACCAACCGAACTTTTCACCGACGAGGAAATCGACACGTCGACGATCCACTACGATCGTGTGCGCTACTCGCAATTGCCAGACGCAGATAAGAAGGCGATTGACCGCTACATCGAATTCGTATTGAGCCAAGCCACGGCCGTGGAACATGAAGAAGATGGCTCAGTCTCTATTAGCGATGTCATTCCGGCGACAGTCGAATCCAAGCGTCGCGCGTCTGCTGCCGCTCAACATCCATTATCGAACGAATTGTTGAGCGATGAAGTCCACCATGACCACAAAAAACTCAGACGGCGAATCAACACCCGCAGTTAGCAACGTCTATGTGCTGCCATCGATACATAGGCGCGCGCGTCACAACGCTGTTCGTAATTTCCTGAACGACCTGCTCGAGCAACACAACTACTCGCCCGCAGTTGCGGCGGCGGCAATTATGCTCGCTGAAGACGGATCGGTTTCCGTCTCAGGCAAAGGCATAGATCCCGACACTTCCGCAGACATGTTGGCTGGCGCGCTGCGGCTTGCAAGACGAATCGAGTTGACCATCACGCCACGCGACGCACCTTCAGAGCGACAGCGCGGAAGCATTAGCTTCGTCACTTTGCCTACGATCGGATTCTCCCTCGCAACCTACCTTAATGGCGAGGCTTGGCTCGACGCACTGCTCGTCCTGATCGCTCAAGCCGCCACCCTCCTGATAACCACTAAGGCGAAGTACTAACCCCCCCGCCCCGATGATCGGGGCTTTGCCCAGCCAAGCCCTGTATGATTCTCTCGCACAGTCACCCATAATCCCCGGAGGAGTCGCCGGGCGTGGCGGGTATCTTGTTATCGCTGATTGGGGACGGCTTGGCTGGGAGTTCCCGACGCCGTCCGTAACATTGATGCCGAGACCTGCACCGTTGTTGCTGACCAATCCGCTCACTCTACTCATACCTCACGACAACATGACGCCGTCGATGTCCTCGTCGGCGTCGATGCTGATAATGTCCGGTTCGCGCCGCCGCGCTCGATCGAAACGGCAAGCGCCTGCACTACAAGACGCCCCCCCCACCGACGAGGCCAAGCCACGCGCCCTGATTGCCGAACTCACTATGCGATGGACGGCTCCTGTTCGTCGTCGACCAACCCGTCATCGTCGACGATGCTGCCATAGACCGCGATGAAAAGGCGCATTCGTTGCCCACCTCCCAGGGCTGGCCACGCGTCGCATCGCGGATCTGTATGCCAGTGAAGCCAGATCGCTGCTCGCCATGCCGCGATCATTGCCGAAACCGCCTGCTCGATGCCGCATATGCTGCGCTCGTGCCGATTGACGGATGAGCAATTTGCCGAGTTCACCATGCTGCGCAGCCTCGACGACGAACGCTCCGCCCAGGCCACTCAATCCAGCAACTGCATTCGCGGCCTGCTTACCCAGACCCATCCAGCACCCGAGCATATTCCCGGTCCGCGCCGCGACCATCCGCGGTGAGCATCCATCCAGACGCAGCAGCAAGGTGCACACGCGCCTTTTTCCGATCCGCCCTCGACCCGTGCGAGAGCCCGTCTCGCGGGCTTGCTACGCGCGCAAAGTCCATAAGGGCAAGCGACACAACCAAACACTCGTCGCGCTGGCACCGCGACGCCCCGCTCCCCATACGTCTGGACGACACACTTACCCCCTAACGCCGAAAGACATAGCTTCAGCCTTACAGGGATATTTCCCCGATCAATTATCCATCTAAGGATTTTAAATTGCAATCCTTTTATGGATAATTTATCGTGCATCAATTGATGCTAACGTCGAGAGACTCGGCATGAGATCGATCAAGATCCGCGCGGGTGCCCCCGCACGGCCCCTGCCTTACCTCATCCGGCGAGGCAACTTTAAATAGTCCGCGATCTTCCGCTGGACCGTCGTCGCCGTTCTGCGCCTTATCGCGCGCACCCGGCGGAGACATTCCAGGGTTGCGGATTCAACCCGTCGATGCAACGAATTGATGAAATCGCAGGACTGGCCGCCAACATCCGCGCGAAAGGGTTGCTGCAAAACCTCGTAGTTCACGAAATCAAGGGCTCGCGCGGGAAACACCGCAAATACGGCGTCTGCGCAGGCCAGCGCCGGGAAGCTGCACTCGACCTTCTGTTCGAGCAAAAGCATATCGCCGCCGACTATCCGGTGCCCGTGCGGATCGTTAGCGAAGGCGAAGCACTCGCAATTTCGCTGATCGAGAACAGTGAGCGCGAGGGACTGGATCCCTTCGATGTATTGCGTGCCTACCGGATGCTGGCCGAGGAAGGCCGTAGCGTCGATTACATCGCCGCACTGTTTTCCGCCTCGCCCATCACTGTCAAACGGCGCATGAAACTCGCCAACGTATCGCCCAAGCTGCTCGCGCTGCTGCGCGAGGATGCGGTCACGCTCGACCAACTAGCCGCGCTCGCCCTCGTAGACGACCACGAAACGCAGGAACGTCTCTGGTTTGATGCGAACGAGTGGCAGCGTCAGCCGCACTATTTGCGACAGGCGATCACCCGTG